>Ga0302314_10000526_pt1 | contig 70768 bp, 58 predicted proteins | sample III_Palsa_N2_3_FD_200533 | JGI IMG/M metagenome (GOLD analysis project Ga0302314, IMG submission 200533) | Peat permafrost microbial communities from Stordalen Mire near Abisko, Sweden - III_Palsa_N2_3 | ecosystem: Environmental > Terrestrial > Soil > Palsa > Peat permafrost | place: Sweden...
CAGCGAGCCACGCCCGCAAGGGCGGCTGGCAGCCACTATCGGGGATCCGATGGACGGCATCCGTCGCGCCTTTGCCGCCGCGCGCCACCGTAGATGGCTCGCCATCGGCGTCTTTCTCGGCGTGCTCGCGCTGGTGCTGGGCTATGGCTTCACGCGGACCAAATTCTACACCGCCACCGCCAGCATGGTCGTCAACTCGCGCGAGCTGAACGTGTCCGAGAAGGACAAGGAGGTGCTGCCAGGCCTGCCCACCGCCGACAATGCGGTGGATACCGAGGTCGAGATCATGCGCTCGCCCGCGGTCGCGCTCGGCACCGTCCGCGCGCTCGATCTGGTGGACAATCCGGCGTTCGCCGCGAAGATCGTCAAATTGCCCGGCACCGATAAGGAAACCGCCGCGACAGCGATGCTGCTCGGCGCGATCAAGATCATCCGGCCCGGTGCATCGAGCGTCGTCTCGATCGCCTACAGCGCGCCCGACCCGATGCTCGCCAAGGCGGTCGCGGATCAGATCGGCCACCAATATCTCGCCGTGAAGCAGGGCTCGCGCCGCGCCGCCGTCGAGCAGGTCGACCGGGGTCTGGGCACCGAGCTCGACAATTTGCGCATCCAGCTGGAGGCGGCGGACACCGCGGTCGCGCAATATCGCGCGCAGCACGACCTGTTCGACAGCCAGGGCACGACCTTCACGCAGCAGGAATTGTCGCTCTACAAGCAGCAGCAGGCCGCGGCGCAGGCCGCACTCGCGGACGCCCAGGCCCGGCTCAGCACCGCGCAGAGCCAGACCCGCAAGGACGATACCGGGGGGGTCGGCGCCGTGCTGCAATCGCCGGTGATCCAGCAATTGCGCAACCAGCGCGCGCAGCTCGCCGCCACCTATGCCGACATGCAGAGCCGCTATCAGCCCGACCATCCCGACCTGATCCGCACGCACGACCAGATCGAGGCGCTCGACAAGGCGATCGGGGCCGAGACGACGCGCCAGCTCGCCAATCTCAACGCCAACGCCCAGATCGCGCGCGATCAGGTCGCCAACGCCGCGGGCATCGTGGCGCGGACCACGGGCACGCTCGCCAGCGACAATAATGCATCGGTCCAGCTCGCGCAGTTGCAACGCAAGGCGGACGGCCTGCGCGACACCTATCAGACGCTGCTCGCGCGCAAGAATTCGATCAGCAGCCAGGCGCTCGTCGCGGACGAGGACGCGCGCATCTTCTCGCCCGCCGCACTGCCGCTACGGCCGAGTTCGCCCAACAAGCCGCTGATCCTGTTGATCGGCCTCGTCCTCGCGACGATCGTCTCCGGCGCGGCGGTGTGGATCGCCGAGGCGTTCGATCGCAAGCTGGTTTCCTCGGCGGATATCGAGAAGAAGCTCGGCCTGCCGCACATCGCCAACGTGCCCGAGATATCGTCGATCGCCCGCTCCGGCGAACGGGGGATCACGCCGATCGACTTTCCGGTGGAGCGTCCGCTCTCGCTCTATGCGGAGCAGTTGCGCGCGATCCGGCTCGCGCTGGTGCGCAAGGGTCGCAGCGGCATGACCAGCGTCGGCATCACCTCGGCGCGGCCCAATGAAGGCAAGACCACGCTCGCCATTTCGCTGGCGCGCGCGGCCGCGATGGCGGGCAGCCGCACGCTGCTCGTCGATGCCGATATCCGCCGCGCGTCCGTATCGCGGATGATGGGGCTGCCGCAGCATGTCGGGCTGGTCGAGGTGCTCCGCCGCAAGACGACGCTGGACGAGGCGCTGATCCTCGATGCGGCCAGCGGGATGTACGTGCTGCCCGCGGGCGACACGACCGACAACCGGCAGGATCTGTTTGCCGCCGCGCATATCGGCGCCTTGTTGGCTGAGGCCGAAAACCGGTTCGACCTGGTGATCTTCGACGCCGCCCCGGCGCTCGCCGTCACCGACGCCCGGCTGCTGCTACGCCAGGTCGACGAGGTGCTGATGGCGCTGCGGTGGAACGATACGCCGCGCCAGACCGCGGCGGCGACGCTGAAGCGGATGCGCGCGCTCGACATCGAGCCGCTCGGCGTAGTCGCGACCCGCGTCGACATGCGCGCGCTCGCCGCCTTCGGTCATGGCGACGTCGATCGCGATCACGCGGACTACGGCGCCTATTATGCCTGAGGCGGCAGGCCGCTCAGTGCCCGAACTCGGCCTTGTAGGCGGCAAGCGCCCGCGGGAATTTGCCGGCCGACATGGTGGCGTCGTAGTCGGACGCGGTGAAGTCCCAATAGCCTTGGTAGGCGACACGGTGCGCGCGCATCCAGGCCGCCATATTGTGGATGAACAGCGGATCGTCGCCCCAGCCATGCCCGTCGGGCCGCGTGCCCGTGCCCCATTCGGGCACGACGATCGGCTTGCCATGTGCCGCCGCGAAACGGCCGAGCCAGTCGAGCCCGTAATTGCCGGTGAGATAGCCTTCCCAGCGCACCGCGGGATCGCTGTCCTGCCGGCGCCAGCTCTGATTGTAGAAGTCGATGCCGATCAGATCGACGACGTCGTCGCCCGGCCACAGCGTCTGCGGCGAGACCGAGCCGACGCCCAGCGACGGATTCCACACGATCCGGAAATGCTGCCCCGGCACCGCGCGCAACACGCCGACGACATGGCGGAACGCGCCGACGAACGATACCGGATCCTTGTTGGCCGACCAGGGATACCAATTGCCGTTGAATTCCCAGCCGAGCCGCACGATCGCGTCGGCCCGGCCCTTGGCGACGAGCAGCGCGCCGATCTTCTGGAACTCCGCGTCATATTCGCCGGCGGCCGCCGAACTCAGCGTGCCGCCCTTGACCACCAGCGGCAGACCCACCGCGAGCCGATAGGGCTGGCCCTGCCAGCACCCGAGCGCCCACGCTGCACCGCTCTGCATCTGCGGCCAGCCTTCGGCGGAGAAGAAGTCGGTCACGCCGTCGAGCTTATGCCCGATCACGCCCTGATAACGCGGCAGGCGGCCCTTTCCCTCGCAGCCGGCCCCCTTGTAGACGAACGTCAGCGGATCGGCACGCACCGGGGCGGCGAGCAAGGCGCTGGCGGCAGCGGTGGCGGCAAGCGCGATCAGGGCAGTCCGGACCATAAGGCGGCACTCCTGCCCGGCCGGAATGGGACAATTCGGCACCGCACGGCCGGGCGGCGGCGGTGGCGTTCGGTCCTCTCCCGGTTCGCTCTGCGGCGCTCCTCCCCATGCGATAGGCGTGTCGGGCGCCACGACAAGACGCCGCGCCGCGCAGCGCCCCACGCGCGCGACGAGACGAGCGGAGGCACGGCGTGACGGCGGTGCAGGCCATGCCGCTCGGCGCCGTCACCGACGAGCGGGATCGCAGCGCGCGCGACAGCCGGCTGTTCGTCCATGGCACGCTGATCGCCTGCCTGATCCTGCAGCGCTTTGGCGCGATGCCGGGGGGCAGCGCGCTGTTCATCAGCCTGCCGCTGTTCGCCGGTCTGCTCGGGTGGGCGCTCGTCGCCGGCGTCGCCACGCTGCGCCCGCGCGGCATCGCGCTTTATCTCGCCTTTGCCGGGCTGACGCTGATATCGACGCTGGCCGCGGTGACCGCACCCGATGCCCGCTTCGGCACCAGCCTGACCTCGCTGATCGCGACCCTGCTGACCTACGGCTTCACCGTCATCGGGCCGAATGCGCGGTTCGACCGGACGATCGTCTTTCCCCTGTTCCTCGCCTACACGCGCGTCATCGCGGCGGCGGGCATCGTCCAGTGGGTGATCCAGTTCGCCGGCATCCGGATCTTCTCCTTCATGCTGACGGTGCCGGCGCTCAAGCCGGTGCTGGTCGAGCCCCAGTTCAACTTCAATCCGATCCTGCATTATGGCTCGACGATCCTGCGTTCCAACGGCTTCTTTCTGCTTGAGCCGAGCATGTTCTCGCAGACGCTCGTGATCGCGATGGTGATCGACTATTTCATCCTTGGCCGCGTCAAATATCTGCCGCTGTACCTGCTCGCCTATCTGCTCTCCTTCTCGGGCACGGGCGCGCTGACGCTCGCGCTGGCCATCCCCTTCTACGCGGCCCTGTCGGCGCGCAATTTCGGGCGGGTGGCGGGCTTCGTGATCGCCGGTGTGGCCGCACTGACGCTCGGCGCGCTTGCCTTTCCCGATCAGGTCGGTTCGCTGCTCGGGCGGACGAACGAGCTTAGCTATTCGGGATCGAGCGGCTATGCGCGCTTCATCGGCCCCTTCCTGCCGATCGCGGACCTCAGCCACGAGGCGCGCATCCTGATCGGCTGGGGCCCCGGCGCGACCGAACGCTATATCTATTTCGTCGAAGGTACCGGTAATTCGATCGCGAAGCTGATCACCGATTACGGCCTGATCGGGATCACCGCGTTCATGGCGATGTTCATCGGCACACTCTGGCGTCGCGAGACGGCGATCCTGTCCGTACTGGCGCTCACCACATTCCTGGTCGGCGGCGGCTATCTGCTGTTCACGCCGATGCTGGTGCTGCTGTTCCTGCTGTGCATCTGGGGCGGCACGGCGGCAGACGACGACGTCAGACCAGTCTGATGATCACCACCCAGAGCACGACGCCGACGACGCCGGCGACACCCCAGGCCGTAAACGAGATGCGGCGTCCGGCCGGCACGCGCGCCCACGGCGCATCGGCGGGGCGACGGACATCGGTATCGGAAAAGGGAACTGCAGCCCGATTCAACGGCTCGGGGGTGATCGGCTCGGGAGGCATTGGATCGCTGTCTTTTCCGGTCAGGTCGTCGCCAATCATCCCTGCCTCTCCGGCGTTAATATTTTGCACAGCCTGCGAGGCCGCTCATGGCACAGCATAGTCACATGCTGTCCCGATCCGGCCGGACCCACTGCTCTTATTGTCCCGCCATAGGACAAAAGACGCATTTTGGCTTGGAGAATTTTCTAGCCGCTATGGTCCGCGGCGACATCCAGATCGCGGAAGCGCAAGCGGGACAGCAAGGCGCGATTGGTGCGGCGCTGCACGGCGGCGGCCAGGAACATCGCCGCCCGCTTGGGAGACGGCTCGAGGCGGAGCGCGCCGAGCATCAGCCGCCGCGCGTCGCGAAACCGGCGCATGGTGAAATTGACGCGCCCGCATTCCCACATGTGGCTTGCGTGCATCGCCCGCTCCAACCGCCGCCACGCAGACTCGGAGAAACGCTCGCGGATCGCATCGTTGCCGAGGATCGCGGCGAGGCAGGGCTGGTGATTGGCCCAATCGACCGAAAGCCCGCCCGACGAACTGCCCGGCCGCACCCGAAGCGAGAAGACCTCGGGCTCCGCGCCGATATAGGCGAACGGACCCTCGGCGGCGAGCCGGCACCAGAATTCCCAATCCTCGCTCAGCCGCAAGCGCGTATCGAAGCCACCGAGGCGTCGGGCCACGTCGGTCCGGATCAGGACGTGGCCGCCATTGGCGAAGAAATTGCCCCGCAGCATCGTCTCGAGCACGTCGCCATCGGGATAGCGGTGCAGCGACAGCGGCTTCTGGCCGGGATAGGGAGCACCGCCGGGCAATATCTTGAGGAAGGTGCCGAACGCCGCCACCGCCTGTTCCTGCTCATCCAGCATCACCGCGAGACGCGCGAAGGCGGTGGCGTTGAGCACGTCGTCTCCGTCGAGGAACATCAGATATCGCCCGCGGGCGAGCGACAGACCATGGTTGCGCGCCGCCGAGACGCCGGCATTGGCCTGCTGCACGAGCGAGATACGCGGGTCGTCGAGCGTCCGAACCTCTGCCGCCGTCGCATCGGTGGAGCCGTCGTCGACGACGATCGCCTGCCAGCCGCGATGCGATTGGGCCACGATGGACGCCAGACAGGGCAGGATGAGCCCGGCGACGTTGTAAGCCGGCACGATCACCGTAATTTCGGGTTCCGACATCATGCTCCCTCCGAGCAGCGATCCCGGAAACCCGTTCGAAGGGAACCGGTATGATCCAGGCCAGCGTCATCATTCCGGCCTATAATGCCGAACAGTATATCGAAGCGACGATCGCCTCCGCAACGCAGCAAAACGGCTGCGTCCTGGAGATCATCGTGGTCGATGACCGGTCAACCGATAACACGGCCACGATCGTCGCCCGGATCGCCGCAAACGACTCGCGCGTCTCGCTTCTCGCGCTGCCCCGCAACGGCGGCCCGTCGGTGGCGCGCAATGCCGGGATCATGGCGGCGCGGGGCGATTGGATCGCGTTGCTGGATGCGGACGACAGCTTCGCGCCCGGCAGGCTCGCGACGCTGATCGCGCTCGGCGAGGAGAAACGCGCCGACATGGTTGCGGATAATCTCGTCCTCGTCGACCAGGCGGACGGATCGGAAGCCCCGATGCTGCCGCCCGGATTTCTCGCTGCGCCGTGCATCATCGACCTGCCCGAATTCATCGCGCGCAACATCTCCTCGCCGGATGCGCCCCGCACCAATTACGGTTTCCTCAAGCCTCTGATACGGCGAGACTTCCTGCTGCGGCATAACCTGCACTACGACGAGGAGGTGCGGTTCGCCGAAGATTTCGCGCTCTATGTCGGATGCCTGCGCGCGGGCGCGCGCTGGTGGCTGCATCCCGAGCCGCTGTACCGCTACCTGATCCGCCCGGACTCGCTCACCCAGATCCAGACGACCGTCGATCTGGACCGGCTGCGGGGCCGACAGCGCGCCCTGCTCGCCGAGGCGCGCGCCGCGGGCGACGACGGCTTCGCCGCATTGCTTCGCCGCCATCTGCGCAACGTCGATCGCTGCTATTATTATCGCGGCTTCACCGACGAGCTCAAGGCGCGCCATCCGCGCGCGGCACTCGGCTACCTGTTCGCCAGTACCGACAGCGCGCTGCTCGTGGCGCAGGAGGGTGCGCGCCAGCTGCCGCTGATCCTGCGCAAGGCCTGGCGTGGCGGCTACAAGGCGGCGATGCGATGAGCGAAACCGCGATACCCGCCGATTTCTCGCCGGGCGGCGACGCCGCCTCGCTCAAGCGCCGGTCGGCGATGGGCGCGGCGATGACGCTGGGTGGCCAGGGCAGCAAGTTCGTGCTGCAGTTCGGCAGCCAGGTCGCGCTGGCCCGCCTGCTGTTGCCGGCCGACTTCGGGTTGCTGGCGATGGTCGGCCCGCTGGTGACGGCCGCGCTCCTGCTGACCGATCTCGGCCTTTCCGCCGCCACCGTCCAGCGCCCGACGATCAACCAGGTCGAGCTTTCGAGCCTGTTCTGGCTCAACGTGCTGATCGGCTGCTGTCTCGCCGGGCTGGCGGTGGCCGCCGCACCGCTCGCCGCCGCCTTCTACGCCACGCCGGCGGTGACGCCGGTGATGACGACGATGGCGGTCGCGCTGCTGCTGTCGAGCCTCGCCGCGCAACATCTGGCGCTGCTCAACCGGCGGATGCGCTTCGGCGCGATCGCGCTGATCGAGGTCGGTGCGCTGACGGCCGGCGTGGTGGTCGGCGTCGGCGGCGCGCTTGCCGGCTTCGGCTATTGGTCGCTGGTCGCGATGCAGATCACCAGTGGCGCGGTGACGCTGCTCATGGCCTGCCTGTTCTCGCGCTGGCGGCCGTCGCGACCCGGCATCTCGCGCGATGCGCTCCATCTGCTGCGGTTCGGGGGCACCGTGACCGGCTATAATCTGCTCGGCTATCTGATCACCAATCTCGACAATATCCTGATCGGCGCGCGATTCGGCGCCGGCCCGCTCGGCATCTACGATCGCGCCTACAAGCTGATGTTCCAGCCGCTCTGGCAGATGACGGCGCCCGCCGCGCGCGTCGCGATACCCCTGCTTTCGCGACTGTCCGACGACGATGCCGAATATCGCGGCGCCTATCTCGCCATGCTCGGCGGGGTGCTGACGCTCACCACCCCCGGCATCCTCTGCGCGATCGTCTTCGCCAAGCCCGTGGTCCTCGTTCTGCTCGGCGCCCGCTGGATCGACTCCGCGCCGATCTTTGCCTGGCTCGGCGTCGCCGCGCTCAGCCTCCAGCTGCGCCAGGCGGCGTCGTGGCTGTTCGTCAGCCAGGGCCGCGCGAACGAGCAGCTCAAATGGGGCGGCCTCGGGTCGGCGGCAATCATCGTCGGCTATGCGATCGGCATCTTCTGGGGGCCCAGGGGCGTCGCGATGTCGGCTGCGATCTCGAGCGCGGCGATCCAGATACCGATGATGTGGTGGGCGGTGACGCGGTCAGGGCCGGTGACGCGCGGCGATGCCGTCCGGCTGATGGTCCCGATCGGCGCGGCGACCGCGATCAGCGGCGGCCTACTGGCACTGGCTGCCCGCGCGTCCGTCTGGAACAGCCTGCCGATGCTCGCGCTCGCCGGCATCCTCGCCTACGCGCTGTTCATCGCCGCGCTCGCGCTGTTCCCGACCGGCCGCGCGCAATTGTCGAAGGCCGGCGGGATCGTCCGCCGGCTCGCGAAGCGCTAGCCGGCCCGAACCTCCGAGATCAGCCCCGCGACCGCCGCCTCGAGACGGCCGAGGCGATCGGCGAAGACGGTGTCGTCGCTCAGGTAGCTCCGGCCCGCCGCCACGACGCCCAGCGCGCGGCTTGCCGCGGCCATTCGCCGGCCGTCGAACCGCGTCGCTGCGGCCTTGATCAGCGCCTTCACGGCACCCGGTGCCGCGACGGCATCGATCACCGCAGGCTCCTCGCGAAAGCGATCCAGGAAATCGGCGATCAGCACCGCATCGTCCACGCCCGCGACATCGGCGCGTGCGACGCTGCGCCCGCCGGCCTGCGTCAGCCGGCTGATACGGTCGTAACGGAACGCCTCGAGCCGCGCGGTGGGCGGCAGCGCGACGGGGTTGTAGGCAAGTTGGAGCGAGGCGGCCCAGTCGCGCCATTTGAAGATGCTGACCTCGGGCGAGATCATCACCGGAATCCAGGGAATGCGCAGCGTATCGGCGACGATCGCGCCGTGCATCGCCTCGGTGACGACCAGCTTCGCGCGGCCGTAGCAGGCGAGAATCCTGTCCGGCGTCCATTGCGGATCGACGAAGGTCATGCCCGCGCGCTCGGCGGCGGTCTGCCACCGACTGTTCACCAGCGTCCGGTGATGCGGCATGAACAGGATCTCGTCCCGCCGCTGTGAAAGGGGAACCAGATCGGGAAGCCTGGCGAGCAGCACCGCGCTGTCCGTCACCGCGGCCTCCGGATGCCCGATCACGCTGGCGGTCAATGGCCCGCGCACCGCGCAATAGGTCCAGCGCGCATGATCGTGGGGCAAACGGCCATAGGCTGCGCCCGAGCCGAGCACGAACACCCGCTTGCCTACGGTTTCGACGTCGCGAAACCGCGCCTGATCGAGCAGGCTGCCGATGCCGACCAGCACGGTATCCGGCGCGGCCCGCACATCGTCGGGCAACAGACGCGGCCAAATCAGTTCGTTCAGATCGTCGCCGAAATTGCCGACGGCATCCTTATAGTAGACGATCCGCATCGAAATCCCCCGTCTCGGCTATCGGCCAGCGCCGGACAGCAGCTCGTACCTACTGCACCGCAACACGCGGCACGACGCAAGTAGGCTCGCGCGGGATTGGGACGCACTGTGCAGCTTTCGCGCCTATCCAAGAATCCGGCGCTTTACGACCACCGGAGCCGATCGGAGCGACACGCCGCGTGGGCAGGGGTCACGCTGCATCTGCAAACGCCTATGCTGCACCGCGATGAAGCGTTTGTACGGTCTGCAATATATGCGCGGTCTCGCGGCCTGCGCCGTGGTGGCCTATCACGCGGCGGACCGCGCGGGCCGTCCCTTCGCCGCCGGCGAGGCGGGCGTCGATCTTTTCTTCGTGCTCAGCGGTTTCCTGATGTGGGCGATCACCGACGCCGCCAGCCGTCCCGGCCCGTTCCTAGCCGACCGCGCCAAGCGAATCGTGCCGAGCTACTGGATCGTGACGTCGGTGATGCTCGCCGGCGCGCTCGCAGGGCTGTTCCCGGCCGTCCGTCTCACGGTCGCGCACATCGCCGCATCCTATGCATTCGTGCCCGCGGTCTCGCCCAGCAACGGCCAAGTCTGGCCGTTGCTCGTGCCCGGTTGGACGCTCGATTACGAGGTGGGCTTCTACCTGCTCTTCGGCGGCGCGCTCTGCCTGCCCCGAACCGTCCAGCTCGCTGTGCTGAGCATCATCCTGCTCGGGCTGGCGATCGTGCATCCCCTGATCGATCCGGGCCATGTCCTGCCGCGTTTCTACACGGATCCGCACATCCTCGAATTTCTCGGCGGCCTGTGGCTTGCGGAGACGTGGCAGGGACGGATGTTCGCGCACAGCCGCGCGGGGCCGCTGTTGCTCGGCGCCGCGCTGGCGCTGTTCGCGGTCGCGCTCGCCCTGCCGGCCGAATGGCCGAAGGCGGTCCGTTACGGACCGGCTGCGCTATGTTGCGTGGCCGCCATGCTCGCCTACGAACGCCGGCCCACGGGCGTTCCCGAGGTGCCGGCGCTCCGGCTGCTCGGCGACGCGAGCTATTCCATCTATCTGTGGCATACGCTCGCGATGTCGGTGACGACGACGCTGGCCGTCAAAATGCATCTCGTCGGCCTGCGCGCGATGCCGCTCCACTTCGCCGCCGGGATCGGGATCGGGCTACTCGCCTATCTCGCGATCGAACGCCCGCTGATGGCCTATTTCCATCGACGCCGCTATCGGCACGGCGTGCTCGTCCCCAGCCTGTAGGCGGGCTGGCGGAGGGGCGTTTCCCGTTACTCGCCGATCTTCGCCGGTTTTTTCCACCAAGACAGGGTGTGGACGTCATGCGACGTGGTCCACACGCGCTTCGGCGTATAGCGCAGGGCGCCGCTTCCCGTCGCGGCACCGACGCGCGCCCGAATGGCAAGCGTCCGGGGATCGATCACGACGAACGTCTGCCCGGCGGTGGTGCGCAACCAGATCTTGCCGCCGCCGGCATCGATGTCGCCATATTTCAACGTCTCGTCGACCTTTACGCGACCAGACACTTCGCCGGTCTGCGGATCGATCCGCGCCAGCGTGCCATCGCCCTGCTCCTGGACCCAGACCGCCCCCTCGCCGGCGACGAGGAAGCCGGGCTCCCGTCCCAGCGTGGTCCGCTTGACGACTTGATTGGTCTGCGGGTCGACCTTCTGGAGGCTCTGGTGGACCGCGCTGACCGCCCACAGCGATCCCAGGCCGAACGCCAGGTAATAGCTGCTGGGATCGACCTCGATCGAGGCCGTCACGGTATCGGTCGCCGGATCGACGCGCGCGATCACGCCCTTGTCGTCGCTCGCCACCCAGACGGATCCCGCCCCCGCGACGACATTCAGTTCGCCCTTGGGATTGGCGATGCCCGTCGCGATCACCGCGGATATCTTGGCCGTCTTGCGGTCGATCCGGTTGAGCGTGTGATCCTTGCAGTCGGCGACCCACAGCGACCCGAACGCGACCGCCATCGCACCGCACGGGTGCGACATCGCGACTTCGGCGAGCTTGCCCTTCTTCGACCAGCGCTCGACCCGCCCCCGGTTGGTGGCCCAGACCGACGATCCGTCGACCGCCAGGAAATCGGCGAACCCCGGGACCGTGAGTGTCCGCTCCTGCGGCGCCGCCGCCTCCGTGGCGGGTGCGAGCAGGAGGCCGGCTCCGATCGCCATGACGATTGCGCCCTTTCTCGAACTGTCCCGCATGATCACCAAAAGACGCCTCTCGACCGATATCAAACGATTGCTGCCGACGATGCCGCAGCCTCGGCATTACCCCGCCTCGCCCGGACCTTTGCGATCACGGGCTGGAAGGGAAACATGAACTGCTCGGGGATCGACAGGCGCCGACGTTCGTCCTGGCCGACCGCCTCGCACTCGCCGTCACGATAGGTGCCGAACACGCGGTCGATCAGGATCAGCGAGTTGGCATAATTGCAGCGCGTATTCTCATGGGCCACCGAATGATGAAGGCTGTGATGCCGGATGGTGGTGAAGAAGAACGCGTACCACCGCGGCGGGTCGCAGCGCGTGTTGGCGTGCGCGAAGGTCGAGACCACCGCGAGGATGTTGAACGCGCAGAGTTCGGCGGCAAGCGACAGATCGAACAGCGCCACCACGCTCAGGCTGATCAGGAAAAGCTCGATCGGATTGCCGACCGCGCCCTTCATCGCATTGAGCTGCGTGATGTGGTGATGCGGTGCGTGCGTCAGCCAGAAGGGCTTAGCCCTGTGCATCAGCCGGTGCATCCAATATTGCCCGAACTCGACCAGGAAGACGACCAGCGCGACCTGTGCGACGAAGGGCATGTGCATCGCCCACGACGTACCGATGCCGAGCGCGTGCTTGGCCTGTTTCAGCTGATCGTCCGCCAATTTGGTGGACACCCACGAGATGACGGTCGATCCCAGCACGACGTAGAAGAGATCGGTGAAGAACTCCTTTTTCGTCAGCCGCCAGCTGGCGTGGCGCTCGTTGATCCATTCGAGCCCCAGCACGAGCAGCGTCGTCAGCGACGTCGCCACGGTCAGCGCCCAGCCGTTCTTGATCCAGGCCGCGGGCCCGAACGCCCAGAAGAGCATGACCAACGCGACCATCGCGGGCTGCGCGTAGCTGAACAGGATCTTCTTCATGACATTTCCACCCCCGGTCACATCAGCGAGAAAGTGGGCGTCCGACATCGCCGGATCGGGCCCGATCCCCTGCTACCCCATCTTAAGAGGCGGCCTCGGAGATACAGGTGGCCGAATGACGTAGCGTCGCCTCGGACGCGCCCGGCGGCAACGGCCGGGATCGCGGTCGATCGGGCGACGCCATGTCCGTCCCGCTCAATAATGCACGTTGAAGTCGAGCCCGACGCGTCGCGGCGTCAGCACCGACTGCGTGTAGAAACGCTCGACGACACCTTGACCAGCCACGCTTCCTCCCGCGTCACGGATCCGATCGAGCGAGCTCTGATCGTTGCCGATCGACGTCACCGCATATTTATCGAAGATGTTGTCGGCGAACAGGCTGATATCGAACGTCTTGGTGCGATAGGTCAGCGAGGCGCGGTGCGTGACATAGCCCGGGATGCGCGTGCCGAACCCTTCCAGCCCGACGCGCGAGTAGATGCTGCCGGTGTAGGCGGTCGTCCAATTCCCCTCGATCGCGCGCCCGTCGCCGAGCGGATAGGTATAGGTCACCTGCGCGCTGCCCGAATTCTTGGTCGATCCGGGCAACCGGTCGCCCGGCTCGCCGTCGATCTGCTCCGACGGATCCTGCACGACGACCAGGTTCGGCGCGACGCTGGTCAGATGCGCGTCGGTATAGGCGTAGTTCGCCTGGACTACGAGCCGCGGGGTGACCTTCACCGTGCCGGTGAACTCGACACCCTGCGAGATCGCCTTGCCCGCATTCTTGATGATGCCGATCGCGCCATAGGTGGTCTGGCTGGGCACCTGGATGCCCGTCCAGTTGATGTGGAAACCGTCGAGCGTGAACTGCACCCGCTTGTCGAACATCGTCGCGCGGACACCAATCTCGGCATTGCGCGTCTTGTCCGGATTGTAGAACAGCTCGTTGGGCAGCGCGCAGAGCACCTGTCCGCCGGCGGCGGCCCTCGCCAGATCGTCGGCCGTGCAGGCCACGACGCGGTTGGCGCCGCCGACACGGTAGCCCGTCGAGTAGGTGGCGTAGGCGAGCAGGCCGTCGCTGATCTTGTAGGAGGTATTGGCTTTCCAGACGAAGCCGTCGGCGGCGGCGTGCCCGGGCGTGAAGCGATCCGGATCGATCGTCGTCGACGTTGCACTATCGACGCCGACGCCGATGAGGGGGAGCGCCTGCCCGCCCACCGTGTTCACATTATACTTGTAGTAACGGAGGCCGCCGGTGACCTGCCACGCCTTGGTGATGTGGAGCGTTCCCTCGCCATACACCGCCTTCTCGGTCGTCTTGGTGTGCGACGAGGATTCATATTCGAGATTGTCCGGGCGATCTATGCCGGCGAACTCGGCAAAGCCGGGCGTAAATTCATGGCGATCGGTCTCGGTCTTCTGCTGGTTGTAGAAGCCGCCGAGCACCCAGCTTATCGGGCCGCCATGCGTGGAGACGAGACGAAGTTCCTGATTGAACTGCTTGTCGCGCTCATGGTTGATGGCGTAGGACGAGAAGTCCGGGAATGCCTCATAGCCATAGTTCAGATCGAGCAGAAGATCGGTATTGTCTTCGGTGTTGGTAAACTTCGTCTTGGTATACTCGGTCGCGCTGACGAGCTGCGCGATGTTGAACATATTGACGTATATTTCAGACGAATAGAGATCGGCCTTGCGATCGAACGGCTCGGCATAGCGGAACGGCGCCTCGTAATTGCCGGTACCGAGCACGTTGTCGGCATTCACCTGCCGACCGCCCGTCTTGGTCTCCTGATGCGCGTAGGTCAGGTAGGCCTTGATGTTGGGATTATATTCGAGAAGCAGCTGGTTGCGCGTCGTGAACGTGTGTTCGTAGTTGATGTCCTTGTTGGCGCGGAAATTGGCGGCATAATCGGCCGAGGTGCCGAATCCGTTCTCACCGAGCGTCGTGCCGCGGGCCGGCTGCGGGTTGGATGTGCCGGGGTTCTTGAGGATATAGTCGTCGTCGATGAACCCGGCCTCGTCATAATAGCCCGTCGAGGTGCGGAAGGCGATATGGTCCTTCACGATCGGCACGTTGATCGTGACGTCGCCGCTACCGCCGAAATCGTCCGAATGCGATTCGGCATAGCCGCGGCCATGGACGTCGACCGAGAAGCGATCCGTGTCGGGCCGGTTGGGAATGTAGCGCACGGCGCCGGCCAGCGTACCCAGGCCGTAGAGCGTTCCTTGCGGGCCCTCCAGCACCTCGACGCGCTGGATGTCGATCAGCTTGAAGTCGAGATAGAGCGGGACCTCGCCCAGATAGATGCCGACCGAGCTGTTGTGGTTCGATCCGGCGTCGCTGGTGTCGCCCGAATTGATACCGCGCAGGATGATGTTGCCGGTCGAGGCGGGGCCGCTGTCGACAATGGTCAGGCCGGGGGTGAACGCCGCCAGCCCGCGGACGTCGTCGATCCGCTCCCTCGCGAGCGTTTCGGCCGAGATGGCGCTGATGTTGATCGGCGCATCCTGCAGCGTGGTGCGCCGGCGGCTGCCCGTCACGATGATCTCGTTCCCGTTGGAAGTCGTGGAAGCGGCGGCGGTGGCGCTGGCGCTCGACGACGCCTCCTGCCCTGCCGCAGGCGCCTCCTGTGCCAGCGCGGCGGTGCCCGCGACAGTGGCAAGCGCGGTCGCACACAGCAAACCAGTGCGGGAGAAACGTCCACCCATCTTAATGCCCCCTCGTCTTTTCGATCCCCGGCGCCTCCTGCGGCATCCTTCCCGTGCGCAAGCTTTCTTGGAGCTCTTCGCGTATTACGAATACGCTAAACGATAATAACAACGCTGTGACATGGGGCGTTTGACGTAAGCGAACGGGAGGGCCCGCACCCTACGTCAAACGGCGCATTCTGCCGCGATGCGGCGCGCCCTATTCCGCCGTCATGGCAAGCACCCTCCGCGCGCGGCGCACATTGCGGATTTTCGCCGCATTAGCGGGCCTTGCGACAGTTTCGATGCCCGCGAGCATGGCGGCAGCCGCGCAGGCGCAGCTCGTGCGCTGCGGCGCCGAGACCTGCCTGCGCATCTCGGGACACCGGTCTTCTCCCGCGGTTGCGGTCAGGATCGCGGGGCGGGATCTCGACGTAACGGGCGATCGCGCCTGGCACATCGTCGTGCCGGCCTCGACGGCGCGCGACTGGCCGGGCGCCGCAAGCGGCACGCTCCGCCTGACTCTCGCCGACCCGGCGACGAGCACCGAGACGGCCGATGCGGCGATGCTGCCACCGGGTTCGCTTGGACGACGGGTCGAACTCGCTACTCTGATAGTCAGTGCGCGTTAGTCTTGCTTTTGGTAATATTGCCACCAATCGTCATTTAGATAATATTCGCACTTATACTTGCATCGACTGTCGGCAGGCACTAGCTGACCGCAGCCTCGTCGCCGCAGAGCGACGGGCCGAGCAGATGCAGGAGATGATGATGAAGATCGGCATAGCGGCGCTCGCCGCGATCCTGGTGGTGGCGCCTTCCTACGCCGCATCGGGCAGCAATCCCTTTTCGGCGGACAGCACCGTGCTCAATCTGCGCGGGCTCGATCTCACCAGCGTCGACGGCCAGCAGCGCCTCGCGATCCGCATGGACCAGGCGGCGAACACCGTCTGTGGCGAGGGCATGAGCTCGATCCATCTCGCGCTCGGCGAACAGGCGCGCGCCTGCCACGCCGACGTGATCGCCGACATGCGTGCGCGCATCACCGCCGCGACCGCCGCCGCGGACACGGCGCAAGCGACCCGGCTGGCCCTGCGCTGAGGAATTGCGGCATGGACCGGATACGGCGATGGCCGTCGGCCCGGTCCGGTGACGCCGTCCGCGGCTAATCCGCGGCGATCCCTTGCGTCTCGAGATAGGCGCGGGCCGGCGCGAGCGCTGCAGCATGACTGCGCCACCGCGCCACGGAATCGTGATAGATCGGGCGGCGGACCTGCGCGGCGCTCGGTGTCGACACCGCACCCGAATGCCTATGGAAATCGAGGCAGTCGTTGCTCCAGCCGAGCCCGCAATGCGCCAATAGCCGGCGGCTCTGCCCCTCCTGATCCTCGACCAGCGCTTCATAACTGAGTTCGAGGATCCGCCCCGGCAGCGCCTCGCGCCAGAATGCCATCAGCCGATCGAACCGCGCATAATAGGCGGCGATGTCGAGAAGATCGTAGCTATAGTCGTAATAGCGCGACCCGGTGGCGAACAGATTGCGGAAGTTGGCGAGTATCGTGTCCATCGGATGTCGACGCAGACAGACGATCGTCGCGTTCGGCAGCGCGCGTGCCGCGATCCCCGCATAGAAGACATTGCCCGGAAACTTGTCGACGAAACGGGGTGTTTGCGTCCGCCGGTGGTGCGCCGCGCGTACAAGATAGTCGCGCCCGATCGCACCCATGTCGCCCGGCGCGGCGGCGATGATCGTCTCGGGATCGAGCACGGTGCGGCTGCGCGTCCGCGACGCCGCCTTGACCGCGAGCGGCAGCGCCTGGAGTTCGCCGACGCTTTCGACATCGGGGTGCGACGCCAGGATGCGATCGACGAGCGTGGTGCCCGTGCGCGGCATGCCGATTACCAGGATCGGCGCGTCCGCCGCGGCGTCGCCGGCTGACGCCCGCGCGACCAGCGGCCAGGCGTCCTCCACGGCATCGAAGATCGCGGCGTCGCGCTGGATATCGTAGGCGAGCGCACTCCGATGCGCGGCATTGATCGCGACGAGGTGCCCGAACGCCTCCTCCGCAAGCCCGATATCCTCGAGTTCTTTCACCAGCGCGTAGCCGGTCAGCAATCGGTCGCGGCCCGGCGTGGCGCGGCCATGCGCCCCGCGAAGGCGGCCGACATGATTGCGCGCCTCGGTCTGTTTGCGCAGCCCGGCGAGCAGATGATGCGCCCTCGCATCGTCCGGAGAGCGGCCGAGGATAACCTCCAGCGCCGCCTCGGCCGCCTCGGCCCGGCCGAGAAAGCTCAGCGTAGCCGCATGATTGTAGCGGAAGCGATCGTCGTCCGGCGCGAGCGCGACCGCGGCGACGAAATGCGGCAGCGCCGCGTCGTGATCGCCCAGCCGCGCGTAGACGCATCCCATCGTGTCGCGGCCGAGCGCATCCGCCGGCGGGGACCCCTCCGCCGCACACAGCGTAGCGGCGGCCTCCCCGTCGCGGCGGACGAGCGTGTAGAGCCGCGCGAGCTGCGCGCGATATTCGCCGTACGGCGCGATCGCGACCGCCTGTTCGATCTGCCGGATGCCCTCCAGCACGCGACCGATCTCGGCATCGGCCATGCCGAGCAGGAAATAGGCTTCCGCCTTGCCCGAGGCCTCCGACAACCGAACCGCGGCCAGGCGACGTGCAAGGGCGAAGTCGCCACGCTCGAGCGCGGCACGGCCGGCGGCGCTAAGGGGTTGCGCGACGGCCACGACTATTGGGACAGCGTTCCGACCGCGATCGCGGTCGCAGAGGCACGGTTCTCGACGCCCATCTTCTCGAATATCTGTTCCAGATGCTTGTTCACGGTGCGCGGGCTGATGTGCAATATCTCGCTGATCTCGCGGTTCTGCTTTCCGCGGCTGATCCAGATCAAAACCTCCGCCTCGCGCGAGGTCAGGCCGTGGCGCTCGGCGAGCAGGCGTTCGGCGTCGCCCTCGCGCCGCTCGGTCAAGCGGAACAGCCATTCGTCGGCGCTGGTGCGGCGCAGGAAGGTGCATTCGATCACGCTGTCGCCGATCTCGAACGAGGCCTGCGCACCAGCGGGTACGTCGGGGCCCTGGAGGCGCTGGACGGTCGCCGCGAGCGGGTCGGGCAACCGGACGTCGCGCGGCGTCCAACCACCGAACAGCCGCTCGATCATGGATGTCGCGAGCGGCGTCAGCCAGCTGGCGGCGCCCTCCGCGTCGATCGCGAAGGAAGGCCGACCGGCGGTATCGAGCGCGAGCTGGCTACCGTGCGAGACGCGCGCGTTGGCGAGATGGACCGACACGCGCGCCAGCAGTTCGTCGACCACGATCGGCTTATGGACATAGTCGACCGCGCCCGCCTCCAGCCCATGCACGACATGCTCGGTCTCGGTCAGTCCGGTCATGAAGATCACCGGCAGGTGACGGAAACGGCCGTCCGCCTTGATCCGGCGCGTGGTCTTGAAGCCATCGAGGCCCGGCATCACCGCATCCATCAGGACGAGATCGGGATTGACGTGCTCGAGCAGTTCGAGCGCCGCAAGCCCGTCGATCGCGATCAGCACCGTCATCCCGGCACGCTCGAGCGTCGCGGTCAGGAAGCGCAGCGACTCCGGCGTGTCGTCGACGACGAGGATGGTCGCGCGGGTTCCGCCCACGGGCCGATCAATCGGCATTTTCGAGCCTCCGGGCGAGCGCCCGCAGATCGAAATCGCCGAGAAGCCGCCGCATTTCCGCAACCGCTCCGGCACTGTCGGGGACCGCGGCCTCGAGATCGGCGAGCAGCGTTTCGATGGCGCGAACATGACCGACTTTGACATAATGCCGCAGACTCTCGAGAAAGGGATCGGCGCTTGCCGGAAGCGTGGCCGACACAGGGGTCGGGGCCGGCGCGCCCTCGTCGGCGACGATCCACGCAAGGTCGAGCTGGTGACCGATCGTGTCGAGCAGCGCGTCGAGGTCGACCGGCTTGGACAGGAAGGCATCATGCGCGCTCTGGCCATCGCCGCCCGCGCGGAACTCGTGCGCATTGGCGGAGACCATCACGATCCGCAACGACCTGCCCAGCGTCTCGCGCAATTGCGCCGCGATCTCCCATCCGCTGCACCCCGGCATCTGGATGTCGAGCAGCACCAGATCGGGATTGCAGCGCGCGGCCAGCGCCAGGCCTTCCGCTCCGCTGGTCGCGGCGAAGACGGTGAAATCGAGTGGCCGAAGCAGGTGCTGCACGACGATCTGCTGCGAGGAATTGTCGTCGATGACCAGGATCGTCCTGGGTTTGCCGCCATATCCGGTCACGCGGTCATAGGCCGCGACGCTGGCCGGGGCGGACATCGGTTCGGGCAGCAGCATCTGCAGCCGGAACCGACTGCCGCGACCGACTTCGCTCGATACCGTCACCTCGCCGCCGAGTATCCGCGCAAGCAAGCGCGTGATCGACAGGCCGAGACCGATCCCGGGCTGCATCGTGGCATCGGACGAGCCGCCACGCTCGAACGGCTCGAATATCCGCTCCATATCCTCGGCGGCGATGCCGATGCCGGTGTCGGTGATATCGACCGTCGCCATCTGGCTGCGATAGCGGACCGTTAGCGTCGCGCCGCCCGTATCGGTATATTTGATCGCGTTGGAGAGCAGATTGATGAGGATCTGCCGCAGCCGCTTCTCGTCGGTGCGGACGAAGGCGGGGAGCCGGCCGTCGATCGTATAGTCGAGCGAAAGGCCCTTGGCGGTCGCCTGCATCCGGAACATCTCGACGATATGATCGAGCAGCGCGGGCAGGCGCACCACATCCTGCCTTAGCTTGAGCACGCCGCTTTCGATCCGCGATATGTCGAGCAGACCTTCGACGAGGTTGGTGACATGCTCCGCGGAACGACGGATCACGCCGCCCGCTTCGACAGGCGGGATGCCGTCGTCGCGCTCGAGCAGCTGGGCATAGCCGTAGATCGCGTTGAGCGGCGAGCGGATCTCGTGGCTGACCGCGACGAGATAGCGCGTCTTGGCGGCATTGGCCGCCTCGGCAACCTCCTTCGCGCGCTCCAGCTCGGCGTGGGTGGTTTTCTGCGCGGCGAGCGCATCCTGCAGCATCTCCGTCTGCAGAAGATGCTGACGTCGCGCCGCGCGACCACGGCGCAGCTGAGCGATCAGTATAGCGGTCATGCCGGCAACGATGATCGCCGCGATGACGCCGATGTCCAGGGGCGCGTTGGGTGTCACGCGACCCGGCCGTCAGCGCCGCGGTGCCGGATGGAAAGCCCTGCCCGCCGTCGGCAGATATACGCACATACGATCGGCGGGAGACGCCTCGCGCCGATGCTCGGATGGCAAGACGCGTTTCGCGCGCTGCCGAAGACTCGTCCGCCGCGCCTGCAAGTCCGAAAAGCCGGCGCGGGTAGTGCGCGAATGACGCATTGCAGCATCGCGAAATGAGGCGGCAGGTCTCATCCAATCGATATATATTTTATTACTGGATTGCGCAAACGTAATATCGGCGGCAGAATGCGGGCGGCAATATCGGGCGTTTCTGGCGCATTGCGCGGGGCATGGGGATAGACATGGCGAACTGGGTGTCAAAGGCGCGTCTGGCAGCGGCGACCATCTCCATGCTGCTCGCGACCTCCTGTGGCGGCGGCGCACAACCGGGCGCGGCGCAGAAGCATGATTTCTCGATCGGATGGTCGATCTATGCCGGCTGGATGCCGTGGCCCTATGCCCAGAAAGCCGGCATCGTGAAGAAATGGGCCGACAAATACGGCATCAAGATCGATTTCACGCAGGTCAACGATTATGTCGAGTCGGTAAACCAGTTCAACGCCGGCAAACTCGACGGCGTCACCGTCACCAACATGGATGCGCTCACCATCCCCGCCGCCGGCGGCAAGGATACCAGCGCGATCATTCTCGGCGACTATTCGAACGGCAACGACGGTATCGTCCTGAAGAACGCCAAGAGCCTCGCCGACATCAAGGGGCGCACCGTCTATCTCGTCGAACTGTCGGTCTCGCATTATCTGCTCGCGCGCGGGCTGTCGACGGTGGGGCTCCAGCTGTCCGACGTGAAGACCGTCAACACTTCGGACGCAGACATCGTCGGCGCCTTCGCCAATCCCGCTGCGACCGCCGCGGTCACCTGGAACCCGCAGCTCAGCGAGCTCGCCAAGATGCCGGGTGCGAAGATGGTCTTCGGTTCGCAGCAATTGCCCGCCGAGATCCTCGACCTGCTGGCCGTCGACACCGCGACGCTCAAGGCCAATCCCAATCTCGGCAAGGCGCTGACCGGCATCTGGTACGAGACGATCGGCCTGATGCAGCAGAAGGATGCGGCAGGCGCCGCCGCCCGCGCCGAGATGGCGCGGATGGCCGGCACGACGCCGCAGGCGTTCGATGCGCAGCTCGCGACCACGCACCTCTACAACACGCCGCAGGACGCCGTGTCGGCGCTCACCTCGCCTGCCCTTGCCAGCACGATGACCAAGGTGCGCGATTTCAGCTTCTCGAAGGGCCTGTTCGGGCCTGGCGCGAAATCGGCGGACGCGGTCGGCATCGGCCTGCCGGGCGGCAAGACGCTCGGCGACGCAGGCAATGTGAAGCTGCGCTTCGATCCGACCTTCATGCAACAGGCCGCGGCGGGCAAGCTCTGAGGAGACTGCCGCGATGCGTTGGGTGAACATCAGGCCGAACCGCCGCAGCGCGGTGGCGCTCGGCGCGTTGCCGCTGCTGCTCGCGCTGGTCGCCTATCTGTTCGCCTCCGCCGCGCGGCACGCGGCCAACGCCTCCGACAAGGTGCTGCCCACGCCCGCCGCGATGGCCGCCGCGATGCGCGGCCTGTTGCTCGACGCCGATCCGCTGAGCGGGCAGGTCATCTTCTGGGCGGACACCGCCGCGAGCCTCGAACGGCTCGGCCTCGGGCTCGGCATCTGCACGCTCTCGGCGCTACTCGTCGGCATGGTGCTGGGCGTGCTGCCCGCGGCACGCGCGACGCTGGGCGCCTTCGTCACCACCATCGCCGTGATCCCGCCGATCGCGCTGCTGCCCATCCTCTTCATCATCTTCGGGCTCGGCGAGACCGCGAAGGTGGCGCTGATCGTGATCGGCATCACCCCCTTCATGATCCGCGACATCGCCGCGCATGTCGCCGCGCTGCCGCAGGAACAGATCGTCAAGGCGCAGACGCTGGGCGCGAGCAGCTGGCAGCTCGCGCTGCGCGTCGCGCTGCCGCAGGCGCTGCCGCGGCTGATCTCGGGGTTGCGGCTGTCGCTCGGGCCGGCGTGGGTCTATCTCATCTCGGCCGAGGCGATCGCGTCCGACGTCGGGCTCGGCTACCGCATCTTCCTCGTGCGGCGCTATCTCTCGATGGACATCATCATCCCCTACGTCGCCTGGATCTCGATCCTCGCGATCGCGATGGATTTCGCGCTCGCGCAGCTGAGCCGCCGCGCCTTCGTCTGGGCGCACCAGGGTCACCGATGAGCGACCTCCTCGCCTTCGACAATGTGTGGCTCGAATATGGCGACAAGATCGTGCTCGAGCGCGTCGATCTCGCCATCGCGGAGCGCAGCTTCGTCTCGATCGTCGGGCCGTCTGGCGCGGGCAAAAGCAGCTTCCTGCGCCTCGTGCTCGGCCAGGAAGCGCCGAGCCGCGGTCGCATCCTGCTCGACGGCAAGCAGCTCCCCGCCGAATGCGGGCCCGATCGCGGCGTCGTTTTCCAGCGCTACTCGGTCTTCCCGCACCTGACGGTGCTGCGCAACGTGATGTTCGCGCGCGAATGTGCGGATGCGCGCTTCACCGCGCGGCTGTTCGGGGCCGCCAAGCGCCGCGCCGCCGAGGAAGCCCGTGCGATGCTGGCCGAAGTGGGGCTCGACGACTCGCTCCACCTCTACCCAACGCAGCTTTCGGGCGGGATGCAGCAGCGCCTCGCGATCGCGCAGGCGCTGATCGCCCGGCCGCGCGTGCTGCTGCTCGACGAGCCGTTCGGCGCGCTCGATCCCGGCATCCGGCAGGATATGCACCGGCTGATCCTGCGGCTGTGGGACGAACATGCGCTCACCGTGCTGATGGTGACGCACGACATCACCGAAGCCTTCAAGCTCGGCACGCGCGTGCTCGCGTTCGACAAGCGGCGCATCGATCCGCACGCGCCGCACCGCTTCGGCGCGACCGCGGTCTACGACCTGCTGCTCAGGAACAAGCTGCCACTCGAAACGCCCGAGGCATCGGTCAAGAGTATTACGATTGACAGATTTGGTAATAATAGCCAGGAATGACTCCGTGAAGGACACACCGCCCACCAGCCTGGCCCGACTCAGCATGAGCCTCCCGGCCGAGCTGTCCCGCCAACTCGATGCGATGGTCGACGAGCGCGGCCTGCCCTCGCGGTCGCAGCTGATCGCCGAGCTGATCCGCAACGCGCTCGCCGAACATGGCGCCGCAGTGCGGCCTGAGGACATGCTCGCGGGTACGATCACGCTGGTCTATCGCGGCGACATGGGCCGCGTGCGCCATCAGCTCGCACAGACGCAGGCCGAATATCTCAAGGAGGTGATCTCCTCGCAGCACGTCTTCCTCGAGGACGACCAGTCGCTCGAGGTGCTGCTCGTGCAGGGCCCCGCGACGCGGCTGCGCAGCCTGTGCGATGCGCTGCGCAAGGTGCGCGGCGTGCAGCAGCTGCGCCTCTTCACCACCACGGCGCTCCTGCCGCCCCTGCACGAGCAGGAGCGTGGCGCGCTACAGACGGGAACCAAGGCGGCATGAGCGCGACACTCGCGGATCCCAACGCGGCGCGCGCGCATGCCCGCGCGATGGACGGCACCGTCGTCGAGGCGATGCCCATCCTGCCGCCCCGCGCCGACGATCTGCCGGCGGGCGTCTTCTCCGACGACCTGCTGTGGGAGGAAACCATTGCGGGTGGCGGCTACGCGTCGCGTCTGATCGCACGCGGCACGCGCCTGCGGCTGATCGACCTCGAGGGCGACGCCTGCGCGTCGCTGATGCTGTTCAACGCGGCCACGCCGACCGAGCGGCTCAACATCGCCGACACCGTCAAGGTGCAGTGGAATGCCTATCCGTCGACCGGCAGCCTGCTGCTCTCCGACATGGGACGCGTCCTCGCCAGCATCGAGCAGGACGACGCCGGCACGCACGATGCCTTTTGCGGCGCGTCGAACGAGGCATCGAACCGCCGTCATTATGGCGACGGGCGCAATTCGGGCGCTTATCCCAACGCGCGCGACCGTCTGCTGCTCGGCGCGGCGAAGCATGGGCTCAGCCGGCGCGACGTCCATCCCTGCATCACTCTGTTCAAGGGCGTGCGGATCGATGCCGACGGCACGATCGATCCGCAGATCGGGCCGTTCGCCCCGGGTCGCGCGCTCACCCTCCGCGCGGAGATGGACCTGATCCTCGTCGTCGCCAATTGCCCGCATGTGCTCGACGCGCGTCCGTGGAGCATCACCCCGCTGCGCGCGACCGCTTGGGCGGGGCCCATCACTACCGCCGACGATCCGCTTCGCACCGCGACGCCCGAACGCCGCCGCGCCTTCCTCAACACAGAAGATCTGTATCGCCGCTGATGGAAAATGATCCGCATTTCGCCGGCCTCACGGGCCAAGTCGTCCACGACGAGATCGTGGCCGCCCGCGCGCCCTGGCTGCACCGCATGAAGGCCGGGGAGACGCTCCGCGTCGTCGATCTCGAGGGCAACCAGGCGGTCGATTTCCTGCTCTACGCGACCGACGACGACGCCGAGCGCTACAGCGCGCAGGATACCGTCGCCGCGCAGAGCAACATTTTCTTGCGTACTGGTAGCGTGCTGCGTTCCAACGAGGGGCGTCCGATGATGACGATCGTCGGCACGTCGGTCGAGTATCACGACACAATCGGCGGCGCCTGTTCGTGCGAGTCCAACAGCCTGCGCTACGGTCATCACACCAAGGCGCAACATAGCTGCGTCGACAATTTCCTCGAAGCCAATCTGCGTGACGGGCGCGGCAAGCGCGACATCGTCTCCAACGTCAACTTCTTCATGAACGTCCCCGTCGAGGCGGACGGCGCGCTCGGCATCGTCGACGGCATCTCGGCACCAGGGCTCACCGTCGACCTTCGCGCGGAGATGGACGTCACCGTGCTCGTCTCGAACTGCCCGCAGATCAACAATCCCTGCAACGGCTTCAACCCGACGCCTGTCCGCATGATCGTGACGGCATGAGCCTCGGCCCCAAGATGTTCGACACCGTCCTGATCGCCAATCGCGGCGCGATCGCGTGCCGGATCATCCGCACGCTGCGCGAGATGGGGATTCGCTCGGTCGCGATCTTCTCCGATGCCGACGAAGCGTCGCGCCACGTCGCCGAGGCCGATATCGCGGTGCGGATCGGGCCGGGGCCGGCGGCGGAAAGCTATCTCGACGTCGCGCGCATCCTCGCCGCCGCGCGCGAGACGGGCGCCGACGCGATCCATCCCGGCTATGGCTTCCTCTCGGAAAATGCCGACTTCGCGGAGGCGTGCGCCGCCGCCGGCGTCGCCTTCATCGGGCCGACGCCCGACAATATCCGCGCCTTCGGCCTCAAGCACAGTGCGCGGGCGCTCGCCGAGGCGCAGGGCGTGCCGCTGGCTCCGGGAACCGGGCTGCTCGCGGATGCGGAGGCCGCGATCGAGGCGGCGGCGCGGATCGGCTATCCCGTCATGCTCAAGGCGACCGCGGGCGGCGGCGGCATCGGGATGCGTGTCTGCACCGATGCGGCGGCCGTGCGCGAGGGCTATGCCGCGGTGGCGCGGCTGGGCGCGGGCAATTTCGGCGATGCCGGCCTGTTTCTCGAACGCTATGTGCCGCGCGCGCGGCATGTCGAGGTGCAGATCTTCGGCGACGGCAACGGCCGCGTCGTCGCACTCGGCGAACGCGACTGCTCGCTCCAGCGCCGCAACCAGAAGGTGATCGAGGAGGCCCCTGCCCCCCACCTTCCCGAACATGTCCGCACCGCGCTGACCGACGCCGCGATCCGGCTGGGCGCCGCCGCCCGCTATCGCTCGGCCGGAACGGTCGAGTTTCTCTACGACGCCGAGCGCGAGGACTGGTTCTTCCTCGAGGTCAACACGCGGCTCCAGGTCGAGCACGGCGTCACCGAACAGGTGACGGGGATCGATCTCGTCGCATGGATGGTCCGCGGCGCGGCCGGCGACTACGCCTTTCTCGACGCGCCCGTCCCGGCCCCGCGCGGCTGGTCGATCCAGGCGCGGCTCTATGCGGAGGACCCGGCGGTCGATTTCCGGCCCGCCTCGGGTACGCTCACGCACGTCGCCTTCCCCGACGATGCGCGGATCGAGACCTGGGTCGAGAGCGGCACGAAGGTCTCGCCCTTCTACGACCCGATGCTCGCCAAGCTGATCGTCCATGCGGAGAGCCGCGAGGCCGCCGTCACCACGATGCAGGCCGCGCTCGACCAGACGCGGCTGGCGGGGATCGAGACCAACCTGCGCTGGCTGCGCGACGTCGCGCGCAGCGGGGATTTCGTGTCGGGCGACGTTTCGACGCGCTCGCTCGAACGTGTCGCGCACCATCCGCGCAGCATCTCGGTGCGCTCGGCGGGCACGCTGACGACCGTGCAGGATTTTCCGGGGCGGATCGGGCTCTGGGATGTCGGCGTGCCGCCGTCCGGTCCGATGGACGCGCGCGCCTTCCGGCTGGGCAACGCGCTGCTCGGCAACGATGCGGCCGCCGCCGGGCTCGAGATCACCGTCACCGGCCCGACGCTCGCGTTCAACGCGCCCACGCGCCTCTGCCTGACCGGCGCCGATTTCGAGGCGACGCTCGACGGCAAGCCGGTGCCGCGCAACCAGGCGCTGGCGGTGGGCAAGGGGCAGGTGCTGGCACTCGGCCGCGTCCACGGCGGCGGCATGCGCGGCTACATCCTGTTCGCGGGCGGGCTGGACGTTCCGGCCTATCTCGGCAGCGGCAGCACCTTCGATCTCGGCGAATTCGGCGGCCATGGCGGCCGCCGGCTGCTCGTCGGCGACACGCTCCACCTGGCGCCGCACCCGCCTGCGGTGATCCCCGGCCCGCGTACGATCGAACAGCCGGCGTTCGGCCCGGAGTGGACGATCCGCGTGCTCTACGGTCCGCACGGCGCCCCCGATTTCTTCGCGCCGGAGGATATCGAGACGATCCTGACCGCCGACTGGCAGGTCCATTACAACAGCAATCGCACCGGCGTCCGGCTGGTCGGGCCGAAGCCGCGCTGGGCGCGGCAGGATGGCGGCGAGGCGGGGCTCCACCCCTCCAACATCCACGACAATCCTTATGCGATCGGCGCGCTCGACTTCACGGGCGACATGCCGATCATCCTGGGCCCCGACGGCCCGTCGCTCGGCGGCTTCGTCTGCCCGTTCGTGGTGATCGCCGCCGATCTCTGGAAGGTCGGCCAGCTCGCACCGGGTGACCGCATCCGCTTCGAAGGCGTCAGCCTGACCGACGCGAACGCGGCCAGTGCAGCCCTGGAAGCATGGATCGAGGGCCGCCCCGCCCCGGCCGCCGATCGGAACGCGGGCGGCGCATCGGACGCGATCCTGGCCGAGCTCGCACCGCGTGGCCGCCGCCCCCGCGTGCTGTACCGGCGGCAGGGCGACCGCAACCTCCTCGTCGAATATGGCCCGATCACGCTCGATCTCGAACTGCGGCTGCGCGTCCACGCCGCGACCACGGTGCTGGCCGAACTCGACCTGCCCGGCATCCTGGACATCGTGCCGGGCATCCGCTCCTTCCAGGTCCACACCGACGGCGTCCGCCTGCCCGAGCAGGAGATCCTCCAGCGGCTGATCGCGATCGAGGATCAGCTCGGCGAGCTCGACGATTTCGCGATCCCCTCGCGCATCGTGCATCTGCCGCTGAGCTGGGACGATCCCGCCATCCACCAGACGATCGAGCGCTACATGGCGGTGGTGCGCGACGATGCGCCCTGGTGCCCCGACAATATCGAGTTCATCCGCCGGGCGAACGGGCTGGACAGCGCGGACGACGTCCACCGCACCGTCTTCGACGCGAGCTATCTCGTCTACGGCCTGGGCGACGTCTATCTGGGCGCACCGGTCGCGACCCCGATCGATCCGCGCCACCGGCTGGTGACGACCAAATACAACCCGGCCCGGACATGGACCCCGCCCAACGTCGTCGGGATCGGCGGCGCCTATATGTGCATCTACGGGATGGAGGGTCCGGGCGGCTATCAGCTGTTCGGCCGCACGATCCAGGTGTGGAACACCTATCGGCAGGACGGTGCCTTCACCGAGGGCAAGCCCTGGCTGCTGCGCTTCTTCGACCAGATCCGCTTCTTCCCGGTCAGCCACGACGAACTCACCGAGTGGCGCCGCGACTTCCCGCTCGGCCGTCGCACGATCGAGATCGAGGAGACCGAATTCCGCATCGCCGACTATCGCGCCTTCCTTGCCGAGAATGCCGAATCGATCGAGGCGTTCGAGGCGCGCCGCAACGCCGCCTTCGCCGAAGAGCGCGCCGAATGGGAGCGGCGCGGCGAGTTCGATCGCGTCGCCAGCCTGACCGAGACGGCGAGCGACGAACCCGCCGACGCCATCGTGCTGCCCGACGGCGCCGAACTGGTCGAAGCGCCGTTCGGTGGCAGCGTCTGGAAACTGATGAAGGCCGCCGGCGACGTCGTCGCGGCGGGTGAAACCATAGCGGTGATGGAGGCCATGAAGACAGAATTCCCCGTCGTCAGCCCTGCCGCCGGAACGGTGGCGGCGCTCTATGTCGCCGAGCGGCAGAACGTATCGCCCGGCGCGCCGATGATGGCGCTGATCCGCGCATGACCGCGCTCGATCGCCTGTCCGCACAGGGCATCGCCGCCGACGTGCGGTCGCGTCGCCGCACCGCCGTCGATGTGATCGCGAAAGTCATCGAGCGCCTCGACGCCTATGACGCGATCCAGCCCGCCGTGTGGATATCGCGCTTCGATACCGCCGCGCTCCGCGCCGCGGCGGAAGCCGTCGACGCGCGGGTCGCCAGCGGCGAGGACCTGCCGCTCGCTGGCGTGCCCTTCGCGGCCAAGGACAATATCGACGTCCTGGGGCTCGACACGACAGCGGGCTGCCCCGCCTTCGCCTATCCGCCGTCGCAATCGGCGACGGTGATCGAGCGCCTCGTGGCAGCGGGCGCCATCCCGGTCGGCAAGACCAACCTCGACCAGTTCGCCACCGGGCTCAACGGCACGCGCAGCCCCTACGGCATTCCTCGCAACGCCTATAACCGGGCGTGGGTGAGCGGCGGATCGAGCTCGGGCTCGGCGGTCGCCGTGGCAGCGGGGCTGGTCGCCTTCGCGCTCGGCACCGACACCGCGGGATCGGGTCGCATCCCCGCCGCCTTCAACCACCTGATCGGCTTCAAGCCGACGCGGGGCCGGTGGAGCGGCCGCGGTCTCGTACCCGCCTGCCGCACGCTCGACTGCATCACCGTCTTTGCCAGTACGGCGAAGGACGCGGGCCTCGTCGATGATGCCATCGCCGGTTTCGATCGCGAGGACGGCTTTTCGCGCTCGTTCGCCGACGTGACGCGCGAACGACGCCGGATCGGCGTCCCGCGCGCCGACCAACGCCCCTGGTTCGGCGACATCGAGTCGGGCTATCTCTACGACGCCGCGCTCGCCGGGCTCGATGCCGAGCTGGTCGAGATCGACATGGCGCCGCTCAACGAAGCGGCGCGGCTGCTCTACAACGGCCCGTGGGTCGCCGAGCGGACCGCGGCGCTGCGCGACCTGCTGCGCGACGACCCGCAAGCGATTCACCCGGTCGTCCGCACCATCGTCGAGGAGGGACAGGCCTACAGCGCGGTGGACGTGTTCGAGGCGAGCTACCGCCTCGCCGACTTAGCGCGGACGGCAGAGGAGATGTGGGCGACGATCGATCTGCTCGCGCTGCCGACCGCACCCACGAGTTACCGCGTGACGGAAATGCTCGCCGCGCCGATCGCGCTCAACGCCAGTCTCGGTGCGTACACCAATTTCGTAAATCTGCTCGACATGGCCGCGATTGCGGTCCCGACGGGCCGATATCATAGCGGCGTCGGCTTCGGCATCACGCTGATGGGCCCGGCTGGCAGCGACCGCAGCCTGATCGACACCGCGAAAACGTTTTTTCCCGCGCCGGCCGACCTGCCGCCGCTCGACCTGGAGGGACGCATGGAGACCGTGAAGCTGGCCGTCGTCGGCGCGCATCTGAAGGACATGCCGCTGCACTGGCAGCTCACGTCGCGCGACGCGCGGTTCATCGGCGAGGCGAAGACCGCACCGACCTACCGGCTTTATGCGATAGCGGATAGCGTGCCGCCCAAGCCCGCACTCGTCCACAGCGACGACGGCGCCGCGATCGCGATCGAGGTCTATGAGCTCGATATGGCGGCGTTCGGCAGCTTCGTCGCCGAGGTGCCCCCGCCGCTCGCGATCGGGACGGTGACGCTCGAGGACGGCAGCCTGGTCAAGGGCTTCGTCGCCGAGCCGCGCGCCACCGTCGGCGCCGAGGACATCACCGCGCTCGGCGGATGGCGGCGCTATCTCCAGCGATAGCTGACGGCGAGGATTCCGCGCGACGCGGCGCAGCCTCCGGGACGCACCGAACGGCCATGTCGATCGTCGCGGGGCGTCCCGCCGGCGCCGATGGAGACGCCGTGCCTTTTGCAGACGCGGGACATTCCCGATCGTGCTCCCATCAGCAGATCAAGCGCCCAGCAGGCGCCTCTTGAACAGTGTCTTCACCAGCCGGGCTTCGAGAATCCGCCCGACCACATAGAGCGTCAGGAAGATCGCCGCAAAGACATAGGCGGGCGTCGGCGAGGGCTTCTTGTCCCGCCCGCCGGGCTTGTCCTCGCCGTCTTTCCCGGGCTTTTCGGGCGCGGGCGCGCCCAGCGCCTTGTCGATCGGGTTCATCGGCACCGCCGCATCCTTGGCGTCAGGTTTCTTGGCCGCGCCCGACGCCTTGCCGTGCGTATTAGCGGCTTCGGTCGACGGTTTCTGGTGCTTGCTCATGACGATGGTCAGCTGCGCGATGCTCAGAAACAGCAGAGGCGCCAGGAAGCAAAACAGCAATGCCCGGCTGGTCAGATGATAGCGAAGCACCGACCCGGCCGCGCTGTTGTCGATCTGTAGCGTCCCGCCATCGAAGATCGACATCTTGTCCTGCGCCGCCTGATCCTTCTTCTGGAAGATCAACCTGCCGTCGGCCCATTTATGGCTGGTGCCGGTCTCCCGGAACAGCGGGCGCAGCCGGTCGAAGGCCTCATCGCTCGATTGCCCGGGCGCGAGCGAGAGGCTGCCCCTGACGTGCCAGATCCAGTCGATGAAACGCAGGTTCACGTGATTTCCCCGTAGGAGAGATTGTCGATGCCGACGCGGGCGGCAAGGCGCGCTCCGCGCCGTTCGCGACGGTTCGGCCCGAGCATGGCATTTGTGCAGGTGAAGGAATAGCGGGCGGAGCCGCCTGCCGTCATTCCCCGGGCGCGATCACTCGGCCGCCACCATCACCGGCTGGCCGAACCGCTGCCTGATCGCCTTCCAGCCTTCGGTGAAGGGATGGGTCATCTGCTCGCGGATCGACATGCGGCGACCGCCCTCCATGCCCAGCAGTTCGGCTTCGCCGTCGATGCAGGTGCCGAACATACGGTCGATGAAGATATAGGAGCCGGCATAATTGCTCCGCGTGGCTTCATAGTCCTGCGAATGATGCAGGCTGTGATGCTCGGTGGTGTTGAACAGGAAACGCCACCATTTCGGGGAATTGAAGCGGACGTTGATATGCTGGTAGGTGCCGATCGCCATGCCGAACGCGCCCGAGAGCAGGAAGGCGCGCGGCACGAAATCGAAGAAGCCGCCGATGCCGAGTCCGATCAGAAACAGCTCCACCGGATTGCCCACCGCGCCTTTGTTGATATTCAACTGGGTGATGTAGTGGTGCACCGAATGGGGGAGCCACAGCGGATACCAATTGTGCATCCCGCGGTGCATCCAATATTGCCCGAAATCGAAGACGAACGAGATCAGGAAGGCCTGCAGCAGCAGCGGTAGGCCCGTGAACCACTTGAACTTGTCCCAGTGAAACGAATGCTGGAGCGCTTTGACCGCGACGTCGCTGCCGATGTAGCTGTCGACGGTGCGGAGCAGCGTATAGCCGAGCCCGACATAGAAGAGGTCGGTGACCAGTTCCTTCCAGGTCAGCCGCCAGCTCGCGTAGCGCGGGTTGACCCATTCGAGTCCGAGCAGCAGCACCTTGAAGCCGATGCCGATGCCGATCGCGGTCGACGCCTTGGCGATCGAATTGGGCGCATAATACCAGAATGCGAGCAGCGCGAAGAGCACCGTCGGCTGGAACCAGGTGAAGACGAACTGCTTGACCGGGCCGCCTTCCACCCTGGGAATATTCTCCCAGCCCACGGTCACCGGCGCCTGCGTCCCGATCACCCTCTTGCCGACGCGAATTCCGTCCATCTCATCCCCGCGATACCGAGTCTCGACGCTGGGATAGCCAAGACCGGTCGGCGGCGTCATACGTCATCGGACGTATACGCACCTGCTGGCACGACGGCTCACCGCGGCAGCGCGACGCCGGGCCGGCGGACGAAATCACTTCGATACGTCGTCCCGCCGCTCGCACCGAAGCGGCAACGGCGATACAGCCTCCGGGCCTACCGCCTGACGCCGTCTCCGCCGAATAAGTCGATCCGACCGCTATTGCCGCCGATATCGGGGGTCGACATCCCCTCCCCGATCGATCGTCATCACGCCATGCTCGATCACGATACGGCCGAGCCGGGACAATTCGGTCTGACCGAGCAGCGTATAGGGGATACCCGCCTGCCCGATGATCGCGCTAAATCCGCCGAGTTCCTGCCCACCGATCTCCATCGAGCGGATATGGGTAACGTTGAGCCTGGTATATCCGCCGATGCCCGCCATCGTCTCCGAGCGCATCACATCGCGGTCGGCCCCCGTCTCCCTGGCATCGCGGGCGGACAGGATCGTGGCCTGCGCGCCGGTATCGATGATGGCGGTGACCCGCACGCCGTTGATGACGACGTTCGCGAGAAAGGAACCGCTCACCGGATCGGAGGGGATGCGAAGCGTTTGCGCTGCATCGTTCCTCTCCGCCCGGGCGATCGTCTCGCGCGGCGCGCCCGGCAGGAATTCCGACAGATCTGCGGCCGATGCCTGGCCCGCGCGCACCGCCTGTGGACGATATGCGCCCGCAGCGATGATCGGGCCTGCGACGTTTACCGCCTGCCGCGGAGGCATGAACGGAACGGCGAGGACCAGCGCGAGAAGAGACGACCCGACGGCCAATCCCGTCGTCCACCGCCTACGGCCGCCGCCGTCTCTATCGCTCGGCGTCTTATTTGGTCTCGACCGGCGGATGATTGCGATGTCTCGCGAATTTGCTGTTTTCGTGCACACGACGCTTCCTTCGGCTCGACGTCGGGCAGACAGCAGACCGCTATCTCGATCAGCGACGCAACACTTACAAAGTCGTACAGACCTTAAAGCACGTCCGTCCGCGCAACTGCCGCGAACGCTAGTATTGGTCGTGTCGGCTATCGGATCGCCGACGGTATCCAGGGCCGTTCAAGCTCGCCGGACTCGGCCATTTGCATGCCGGGCTTAGAAGCCTCATGCAGTGTCGGCTGACGTAGCAATGTGGGCAGGGCCCATGTCGCGATCGGAAACGCCGATCGCCGCGGCCATTAAGGCCAACTTGGGCGACACATTCGATATAACTCAGATGCGATCCCGTAGTTCCGCCTACACACTATATCATGAATATTTATTATGATCATAATATGTAATTCCGTTAACTTTATTGCAGAGCTACAATTAATACTTCCGACTGCGCACTTTAAGACGAAGTCGAGCGACGTTGCTTGGAGACCCGATAACGACCGGGTGCAGTCCGAACACGGCTATCGCGGACGCGGGAATGCGAACCTGGATGAAGCTCGCCTCCTGACGAGCCGGGGCATCAGTCCGCTCGTGCCACAGCCCGGGAGCACCGGGCGCGCATGACCGGGAGATCGTCTGGCTGCAAGGGGGCGCGCCAGATCGCACAGGCCTTGCCTCGCGCATCGAACATGACGCTGAACGGGAGGCCGTACCCGTCCCCCGCTATGGTTCGCGCCAGGTGCCGGGCACTCTCGACCGACAGGTCCGCGACGTCCGACGTCGTCGCGGGCGGCGGGGCTATCGGATGGTCGATCCAGCCCAGCACGACGCGATCCGGCGCCGCCGCCGCGGTCAATTGAGCCCGTTGCGCGACCGGTTCAGCGAATGGGCGAGGCCGTTTTTCGGCGGAATGGATTTCGATGCCGCCAAAGTGGGGTCAAGCCTCGAAAGGCTGGCGAGCCTTGCCAAGCAGCGCGAAGCGGCGGGAGACCTGCCCGGCGAAGCAGCAGCCCTGACCGCCCGCGGCATCCTCAACCCGAGCGCCGGCCCTGCCGTCGATGATTTCGACGAGGCGCTCGGCATCGCGGGCCGGGCGCATCTTCCCGCCGAGATCATCGACAGCATTCTGGTGTTCCGGGCCGACGCGAGCCGACGGCGGCCGCATGACGACACGCGGAAGGCCGCCCCGCTTGCGCCGCGCGAGCCCGACACGCTCGCCGAGAACGATCCGAGGGTGGCCGCCGATGCCCTGGCCGACGACACGCTGCTGCTGCTGAAAGCATCCGGGGCGCCGACGCTGGCGCAACGCGGCGCGACGACGGCAAGGCTGACTCGCGTCGCCGAGGACGGCAGGCTTCCCGATCATCATCCGCTGCGTCAGGTCGCGCTGCTGCGGCTGGCCAACCTGGCCGCCACCGACGGCAAGCTGGAGGACGCGCACGGCTATTTCAGCCGGACCGGTCTTTCGGAGGAGCAATGTTCGCTGATCGGGGTCGAGCCCGCGATGAAATCGTCCGGCGCGAGCAGCAACGATTTTCCCGCCGAGGCGCTCCGGTTCGGCTTCGAAGGGTGGGTCGATCTGGAATTCGACATCAACGCGAACGGCACGACCGCGCATGCGCGCCCCGTCGTCGCCTATCCACCCTTCGTGTTCGTCGATGCCGCGACAGGAATGGCGCGAAACATCCGCTATCAGGCGAGCTTCCGCCCCTCCAACGCGCTCGCCTGCAGCGCGCACCAAGAGACGATCAGCTTTCATATCCCGAGCAATCATTGAAACGACCGGGCGCGGCCTCCTTCGCGAACCGATCTCGTCCGAGCAACCACGCGACCACGGTCCGCGCCACCGGCTATTTCGCGAGATCGCTCACCATCTGGGCCGCTATCCGATTCTGCTGGGTGTCTGCGGTTCGTCCTGCAGGCGTCCGGTAGAGGGCGGACAGATAGGCGACGTCCCATCTGGTCAGCGTGTCGCGTCCCGTCCCATCGGTATCGAACAGCCCGAGGATCGACGGCGTCGTGGTCGTCCGCAAGCCGACGCGGACGTGGCCGAGCGCGACGAACGCCGCATAGTCCGCCACTGCGTCCAGCCGACGCCCGGTTGCGTAAGGCACGTCGACCACCACAGCCACATCGGTGATGCTGGCGCGAAACTTCGTGTCGATGAGGCTACTGGTATAGGTGCTGAGATAGCGCTCGTTCCGGCCCGTCGGAATACCGCGCTGGTTCGAGAGGAGCGCACTGTCGTTGGTCAGTTGCTCACCGTCGATACCCTCGAGCAGCGTCGTGTACCACCAGCGCACGGGCAGCGGCGATGATCTGATGACGGCACGCTCGGCAGGCGACGCCAGCGACAACGCGCGCGGATCGCGCTTTTCGATCGACGCGATCAAGCCCTTCGCGTCCGGAGTGAACGTCACCACGATATTGGGCCGGCAGTCGTTCCTGCCGACGTCCGCGCCCGCGGTCCGCGCGATCTGCCTGATCCGGGCGGCTACCATGTCGCCATATAGTCGATCGACGCCTTCGACCTTCGGGCAGATAGCGGAGTGCCACCGCGCGAGTTGCCCGCCGACCGGCGTCGCCTGAAGATCGCGCTCGAACGATTTCGCCTCGCGATCGACCGCCGCGGGATCGGCGACCTTGCCCGTCACCACGATATCGGCGGCGGACGGTGCGTTACCTGGCGGCGGCACGGGTGACGACGGCAGGACGGGTTGCGCCAACGCGGCCGAGCTCGAGATGCCAAGAAGCACAATGGCTAGCCTCGGGCCCCGACCAACCGCCAATATCGCGTCCAAGATATCGATCATGCGCGCGTCTCCCCGCAACAGCGGATGGTAATCGCCGCGTTCCGAAATGCAAAGGCGTGTCTGGCGGCCACAATATGACGAAACGGGCCGCTGCTAGCCGATCCGCATCGGCGGGCGACCGTGCGATGGCTGCGCATATCACGATTGTTCGCGCGCCCGACTTCGCCTACGCAAAGATGTCGGATCGGCGTCTTGCCGGTTCGGCTGATCGCGCTGGTGTCCCGAAAGGGACTTAATAGGGAACACGGTGAGGGCGTTCGCGCCCGATGCCGGGGCTGTCCCTGCAACTGTAAGCGGCGAGCGCGCTGCATATCGCTCCTTCCCAAGAGAAGGGGCAGCCACTGGGCCGGACGCTAAGTCATGCGGGGCCTGGGAAGGCCATGCATCGCGCGACGACCCGTGAGCCAGGAGACCTGCCAGCGTCTGGTCGCTCTTGCCTGGTCCAGGGGATGGCCGAGGCACGGACTTGTCCGGTCGAGCGACGTCACGAGCGGCGGGGGCCGCTCGGTGTCGTGGACCGGGTGCAGGCGCCCATCCGGTCCTCGGCGCCACCGCGCCTGCGGCAGGCCCCGGCCCGACGTTGCCCCGGCGCCGATAGGTTGGTTTCATGTCTCATCACAATTCTACGCGCCCGGCTTGCCGGGTTCGCACCCTCGCGTTCGTCCTCGCCGGGCTTCCGATCTTTCCGGCCTGGGCGGAAGAGGCGCCCACGCCCGCCAACGCCGAGATCGTCGTCACCGCCTCGCGCGTCGATCTGCTCGGCAAGGCATCGACGGCCAGCCAGGGTTCGATAACGCAGAAAGAGATCGCGCTGCGTCCGATCTATCGTCCGGGCCAGCTGTTCGAGAGCATCCCCGGCCTCGTCGTCACCGTCCATTCGGGCGAGGGCAAAGCCAATCAATATCTGATCCGCGGCTATAATCTCGACCATGGCACCGATTTCGCCAATTTCGTCGACGACATGCCCGTCAACCGGCCGACCAATACGCACGGCCAGGGCTATTCCGACCTGTCCTTCCTGATCCCGCAGATCGTCAGCGGCATCGATTATACCAAGGGGCCTTATTACGCCGCGATCGGCGATTTCGGATCGGTCGCCTCGTCGCATACCCGCCTCGCCAACGAGATGCCGACCGAAGCGATGGCGACGATCGGCACCGAGGGATATCAGTCGCTGATGGGCGGTGGCACCGTTCACATCTCTTCCGACCAGCGCCTGCTGGGTGCGGTCGAGCTCGGTCATTATGACGGGCCGTGGAAGCCGGGGCAAAACTTCAGGAAGGTCAACGCCGCGCTGCGCTACAGCCAGGGCATGGCGACCGATGGGCTGAGCGTGACGGCCTTGTTCTACAAGAGCGCCGGGCTCCTCATCACCGACCAGCCGTTGCGTGCGGTCCAGGCGGGGCTGATCAGCCGCTTCGGGACACTCGACCCGAGCGACGCCAGCCGCTCGCTGCGCGCCAGCCTGTCGGCGCATTTCGACAAGCCGGCCGGGCCCGGCCAGCTTGCGGTCAGCCTCTACGGCATCCGCTCGACGATGACCTTGTGGAACAACTTCACCCATTATCTCGACGATCCGATCAACGGCGATCAGGAACAGCAGGACGAGACCCGCACGACGCTGGGCGGCAGCCTCGCCTATTCGCTGCATAATGCGTTCGGCGGGATCCAGAGCGATACGGTGATCGGCATCCAGGGCCGCTACGACAGCGTCTTCGTCGATCGCCGCCACACGCTCGATCGCAAGACCGTGCTCGACTATTGCGAACTGGAGCAGGAAGCGGGCCCCGCCCTGCCCTTCGCGACGGTCGACGGCTATTGCAATGCGGACCGGGTGCATCTGCTCGACATCGCGCCCTACGCCCAGAACACGCTGCACTGGACGCCGTGGCTGCGCACCGTCGTCGGCGTGCGCGAGGACTATTATCACGCCACCGATACCAGCAGGACCACCGACGCCAGCGGGCGCGGCCATCAATCGCTGTTCCAGCCCAAGGGCAGCGTGATCCTGGGACCATGGGCCAAGACCGAACTCTACCTCAGCTATGGTCGCGGCTTCCATTCGGACGATGTGCGCGGCGTGTTCGGGACGGTGCCCGGCGAGGGTATTGCGCTCGCCGGAGGCCCGACACCGCTACTGGCGAAGACCAAGGGCGAGGAGATCGGGCTGCGGACCGACATCATCCCCAAGGTGATGCTCCAGCTCGCGCTGTTCCAGCAGGATTTCGGATCGGAGCTCGTCTATAATCCCGACATCGGCCAGGACGAGGCCGGCGCACCCAGCCGTCGCAAGGGCGTCGAGGTCTCGGCGCAATATCATCCGTTCCGCTGGCTCGAGCTCAACGCCGATCTCGCCTTTTCCCGGCCGCGCTATCACACGGACGACCTCGCCGCCTTCGGTCTCGCGGGCCCCTACATCGCCGACGCTCCTAATTTCATCTATTCCGCCGGGATATTGGTCGACGGGCTGGGCGGCTGGTCGGGCAGCCTGCAATGGCGGCGGCTCGGCACGCACCGACTCAGCGACGGCCACAAAAACCCGACCGACCCCGGCTATAGCGAGTTCAACCTGGACGTCGGCTATGCTTTCCCGCGGGGCTGGACGCTGCGCGTCGGCGTGTTCAACCTGCTCGACAGCAAGGACGATGCCGCCGATTATTACTACACCAGCCGCCTGCCGGGCGAGCCGGCCGCGGGCGTGACCGGTTTCCAGGTCCATCCGCTAGAGCCAAGGTCGGCCCGCTTTACGATCGTCAAGACGCTGTAGCCGAGCCGGACGCCGTGCGATGCGGGAAAGGCGCATCGCAGGCCATCTATGGAAACGCCGGCGCGTCCGGTATAGGAGAGGCGCGACGCCTAAGCCCCGGCACGCACATCATATTCGCAGTCCGTCATGCAAGCGCCCGGCGCAGGCCTGACGGACTGTTCTGAAAGGACATCCTTATGCACGGCCCCCGCGATATCGCGATTTCCCGGCGGGGCATCCTGATCGGCGGTGCCGCGACCGCAGCGCTGACGAGCGTGCCGCTGGCGGAGGCACAGGCGTTCCCGGCGCAGGCCAAGCCGTCGACCGCGAAGGTCGCGTTGACGGTGAACGGCACGCGCCGCGAACTCGAGGTCGATACGCGCACGACGCTGCTAACCGCGCTGCGCGAACATCTGCAGCTCACCGGCACCAAGAAGGGCTGCGACCACGGCCAGTGCGGCGCCTGCACCGCGATCGTCAACGGCACGCGGATCAACAGCTGCCTCAGCCTCGCGGTGATGCACGAGGGCGACGAGATCGTGACGATCGAGGGTCTCGGTACGCCCGACAACCTCCATCCGATGCAGGCCGCCTTCGTCAAGCATGACGGCTATCAGTGCGGCTATTGCACCCCGGGGCAGATCTGTTCCGCGGTCTCCGTGCTCGCCGAGATCCGCGACGGCATACCCAGCCACGTCACCGCCGACCTGACCGCCCGGCCGCAGGTCACCAACGCCGAGATGCGCGAGCGGATGAGCGGCAACATCTGCCGCTGCGGCGCTTATTCCAACATCCTCGAAGCGATGACCGAGATTGCGGAGACGCACGCATGAAGCCCTTCACCTACGCGCGCGCCACATCGCCGGCCGAAGCCGCCGCGGCGATCGCGCGCACCCCCGGCGCCAAGTTCATCGCCGGCGGCACCAATCTGCTCGACCTAATGAAGCTGCAGATCGAGACGCCGTCGCATCTCGTCGACGTGCAGGATCTCAAGCTCGACCGCATCGAGCCGACGGGCGACGGCGGGCTGCGCATCGGCGCGCTCGTCACCAACACCGCGCTCGCCTCGGATGCGCGGGTGCGTCGCGATTACGGCGTGCTCAGCCGTGCGATCGTCGCGGGCGCGAGCGGACAATTGCGCAACAAGGCGACGACGGCCGGCAATCTGCTCCAGCGCACGCGGTGCCCCTATTTCTACGACACCAACCAGGCGTGCAACAAGCGCCAGCCCGGGTCGGGTTGCGCGGCGCTGGGCGGCTACAGCCGCCAGCTCGGCCTAATCGGGACGAGCGACGCCTGCATCGCGACCTATCCCGGCGACATGGCGGTCGCGATGCGCGTGCTCGATGCGACGATCGATACGATGAATGCGCAAGGGCACGCGCGCACCATCCCGATCGCCGATTTCCATCGGCTGTGGGGCGATACGCCGCATATCGAGACCGCACTTGCGCCAGGCGAACTGATCACGAGCGTCACGCTACCCAAGCCGATCGGCGGTACGCACATCTACCAGAAGGTCCGCGACCGGGCGTCCTATGCCTTCGCGCTCGTTTCGGTCGCCGCCGTCGTCCAGAGCGACGGCAGCGGGCGGATCGCGGTCGGCGGCATCGCGCCGAAGCCCTGGCGGGTCGAGGCGGCCGACGCGGCGATGCCACACGGCGCCAAGGCGGTCGCGGCGCGACTGCTCGCGGGGGCGCGGCCGACCAAGGACAATGCGTTCAAGATGCCGCTGGTCGAGCGCACGCTCGCCGCGGTGATGGCCGAGGCCCAGACGACGAAGGTAGCGGCATGAAGTTCACCACGCCCGCGGGCATCAATCCGATCGACCGGCTCAAGGTCGTCGGCAAGCCGCACGAACGGATCGACGGCAAGTTCAAGACCACCGGCACCGCGCCTTATGCCTATGAGCGGCACGACGTAGCACCGGGCCAGGCTTACGGCTTCATCCTGGGTGCGGGGATTGCCAAGGGACGGATCGACAGCATGAACCTGGCGGCAGCGAAGGCAGCGCCCGGCGTGATCGCGATCGTCTCGACGCTCGACACGCCAAAGCTCACGCTGTCGATGATGAACATCGCCAGCCTGTTCGGTGGTGCCGAGGTCGCGCATTATCATCAGGCGATCGCGCTCGTCGTCGCCGAGACGTTCGAGCAGGCGCGCGCGGCCGCCTCGCTGATCCGCGTCGATTATGCGCGCGCCCCCGGCAAGTTCGATCTGGCCGCGCAGGCCTCGACCGCACCGCTGGTCCCCGGGCAGAAGGGTACGCCCGCCGTCGATACGGTGGGCGATTTCGCGGGTGCGTTCGCGAGCGCGGCCGTCACGCTGGACGCCACCTACACCACGCCCGACCACAGCCATGCGATGATGGAGCCGTTCGCGACGATCGCGGCGTGGAACGGCGACAAGCTGACGATCTGGACGTCCAACCAGATCATCGCATGGAACAAGCGCGATCTCGCCAAGACGCTCGGCATCCCGCCGGAGAACCTGCGTGTGGATTCGCCCTATATCGGCGGCGGCTTCGGTGGAAAGCTGTTCGTCCGCGCCGACGCCGCACTCGCGGCGCTCGGCGCCAAGGCGGCGGGGCGGCCGGTCAAGGTCGCGCTCACCCGCCCGATGATGATGAACAACGCGACGCACCGTGCCGCGACGATCCAGCGCATCCGCATCGGCGCGGATCGCGACGGCACGATCACCGCGATCGCGCACGAGAGCGCCTCGGGCAACCTGCCCGACGGCAAGCCGGAAAGCGCGGTGATGCAGACCCGGCTGCTCTATGCGGGCGCCAACCGGTTGACCTCGATGCGGCTCGCCGTGCTCGACCTGCCCGAGGCCAATGCGATGCGCGCACCGGGCGAGGCACCCGGACTGATGGCGCTCGAGATCGCAATGGACGAGATGGCCGAAAAACTCGGCATGGACCCGATCGACTTCCGCGTCCGCAACGACACGCAGGTCGATCCCGAGAAACCCGAGCGCCCCTTTTCGCAGCGCCAGCTGATCAAATGCCTGCGTACCGGCGCCGATCGGTTCGGCTGGAGCAAGCGCCAGGCCAAGCCCGCATCGGTGCGCGACGGCCGCTGGCTCGTCGGCATGGGCATGGCCGCGGGCTTCCGCAACAACGAGCTGCTGAAGTCAGCCGCGCGCGTGCGGCTCGACCGCAAGGGCATCGTGACGGTCGAAACCGACATGACCGACATCGGCACGGGCAGCTACACGATCATCGCGCAGACCGCCGCGGAGATGATGGGCGTGACGCTCGACGACGTCGTCGTGCGGCTCGGCGACTCCGACTATCCGGCGGCGGCGGGTTCGGGCGGCCAGTTCGGCGCGAACAATTCGACGTCGGGTGTCTATGCCGCCTGCATGAAGCTGCGCGAGGCGGTGGCGCAGAAGCTCGGCTTCGGGCCCGACGACGTCGACTTCGCCGATGGCCGCGTCATCGCGGGCGGACGCCATGCCAAGCTCGCCGATGCGGCGCGCGACGGCGATCTCGTCGCCGAGGATGCGATCGAATATGGCGATCTCTCCAAACGCTATCAGCAATCGACCTTTGCGGGCCATTTCGTCGAGGTCGGCGTCGACGGCTACACCGGCGAGATCCGCGTGCGCCGGATGCTTGCGGTCTGCGCCGCGGGGCGGATCATCAACCCGACGACCGCGCGCAGCCAGGTGATCGGCGCGATGACGATGGGCGTCGGCGGTGCGCTGATGGAGGAGCTGGCGGTCGACAAGCGCTTCGGCTTCTTCGTCAACCACGATCTCGCGGGATATGAGGTGCCCGTCCATGCCGACATACCGCATCAGGAGGTCATCTTCCTCGACGAGGTCGATCCGATCTCATCGCCGATGAAGACCAAGGGCATTGGCGAACTCGGCCTCTGCGGCGTCGGCGCGGCGGTCGCCAACGCAGTCTACAACGCGACCGGCGTGCGCGTGCGCGACTATCCCGTCACGCTCGACAAGCATCTCGAGCATCTGCCCACGATGATCTGAGCGGAAAGATCGCCACGGGCCGGCGGATGCGCAGCCCGTGGCAGCCGGGTCTCATCGGCCGACCGTCGCCATCAGATGCGCGGGGTAGCGGTCGCCCTCGACCGGGATCGCGGACAGCGCCTCGCCGATGGCGGCGAGGTCGTCCGCGGTCAGATCGAGATCGACCGCAGCGATATTCTCTTCGAAGCGACCAAGCTTGGTGGTGCCCGGAATCGGCACGATCCAGGGCTTCTGCTCGAGGATCCACGCGAGCGCCACCTGTGCGGGCGTCGCCTGTTTGGCGGAGGCGATCTCCCTGATGCGATCGACCAGCGCCTGGTTCTTCGCCATCGCGTCCGCGGTGAAGCGTGGCAGGCCCTTGCGGAAGTCGCTATCTGCGAGCGTGCTGTCCTTGCCCATCGCACCGGTCAGGAAGCCTTTGCCGAGCGGACTGTAGGCGACGAGGCCGATCCCCAGCTCTTCGCAGACCGCAAAGATGCCGTTGGTCTCGGGGCCACGCGTCCACATCGAATATTCATTCTGGAGCGCGGTCACCGGCTGCACCGCATGTGCGCGTCGCACGGTCGCGGCGCCCGGCTCGGACAGGCCGAAATGCCTGACCTTGCCTGCGGCGATCAGATCCTTGACCGCGCCCGCCACGTCCTCGATCGGCACGTCGGGGTCGACGCGATGTTGGTAGAACAGGTCGATCTGCTCGATGCCGAGCCGCTTCAGCGACGCGTCGGCGACCGCCCTGATCTGTTCGGGCCGGCTGTTCATCCCCGCCATCTTGCCATCGACGATGTTGAAGCCGAACTTGGTGGCGATGACGACCTGATCGCGAACGGGCTTCAGCGCCGCACCGACGATCTCCTCGTTGGTATAGGGGCCATAGACCTCGGCGGTATCGAAAAAGGTCTCACCGCGCTCGACCGCCTGGCGGATCAGCGTGATGCTCTCATCATTGCTCAGCGCATGGCCATAGCTGAAATTGAGTCCCATGCAGCCGAAGCCGATCGCCGAGACCTCGAGGCCGCTTTTCCCGAGTTCACGCTTCTGCATCGCTTGTCTCCTACCGGCCGTCATAGTCGGCGGCAGATAGGGAACGCGAGACGCCGCGAATAGAGCCGTCCGAGCTGACGTCACACCGCGCCGGCGCGACAATCGGGCTATTCGGACGGTTGCGGCCAAGCGCGCCGGGATGGGGACATAGCAGCGGGACCAAGCTGCGCCTGGTATGAAAAACCCCCGGAAAGCGGATGCCGTCCGGGGGTTAATCTGGTGGGCGTGGCAAGGATTGAACTTGCGACCCCTGCGATGTCAACACAGTGCTCTACCACTGAGCTACACGCCCGTGGGGGGTGCCTCTAGCCATGCCGGCCGGCCATGGCAAGCCGCAACGCCGGGTTTTTTCAGGGCTCGCCCGCCATCGTGCCGACACCGAACAAACGATCGACCTCGAGCACCAGATCGCGCAGGTGGAAGGGCTTCGACAGCACCTTGGCATTGGGGTGCGTGATGCCGCCCTTGAGCGCGACGGCGGCGAAGCCGGTGATGAACATCACGCGCATGTCGGGCGCGATCTTGGCGGCGCGCTGCGCGAGCTCGATGCCGTCCATCTCGGGCATGACGATGTCGGTGAGCAGCAGGTCGAACCGTTCGCTCTCGAGCAGCGGCAGCGCGGCGGTGCCGCAATCCACCGCGGCGACCGAATAGCCGACGCGTTCCAGCGCGCGCGTCAGAAATTCGCGCATCGAGCTATCGTCTTCGGCCAGCAGGATCCTGATCATCGTCTTTCGAACTTCCCCGCTGGTACGCTGTCTGCGGTCGAGACCGCGATTGGCCGCCGACCCTCGAGATTCGGCGGCGCCCGGCACCCATTGCCCGGCGCGCTCCGAATGCTTAGCAGAATAGCATGGCCGACAAGCTGCTGGAACCGGTTGCCTATTCCAGGTTGGGACAGGTCGGCGCACGAACGCCGCTGGTGATCGCGGTGCCGCATGCCGGTCGCCACTATCCGCGGACGATGCTCGACGCCGCCCGGCTGCCGCTCGAGGCGCTGGAGACGATCGAGGATCGTCATGCCGATCTGCTGATCGCCGACGCGGTGCAGGCCGGCGCGGTCGCGATCGTCGCGCGGATGGCGCGCGCGTTCGTCGATCTCAATCGCGACGAGCGCGAGATCGATCCGACGATGCTGGACCATGCGTCCGCGCCGGGGACGCTGCTGCCCTCGGCCAAGGTCAGCGGTGGGCTCGGCGTGGTGCCGAGCCGGATCGCGGCGGGCGGGCTGGTGTGGAAGCGCGCCTTCACGGCAGACGCGATCGAGGCGCGCCTCGCGCTCGCGCACCGCCCCTATCATGCCGCGATCAGCGAGGCGCTCGACGAAGCGCTCGCGGTGCACGGCGTGGCGATCCTGCTCGATTGCCACTCCATGCCCTCCATCCCCACGTCGCGCGCGGGCCCGGGGCAGCAGATCGTGATCGGCGACCGCCATGGCCGCAGCGCAGGCGCGCGCTTCGTCGCCGTCGCCGCCCGCGCCGCACGACTCGCCGGGCTGCGCGTGGCGCTCAACAGCCCCTATGCGGGCGGACACACGCTCGATCGCCATGGCCGACCCAAGGCGGGGCGGCACGCGATACAGATCGAGATCGATCGCGCGCTCTATCTCGACGCGGCGCAGCGCGATCCGGGCGTCGGTCTGGCGGAGGCCCGGCGCACGCTGGCCGCAGTCGCGCACGCGATGATCGACGAGGCGCAGGGCCAGGCGATTGCGGCGGAATGACCCATAAAAAAACCGCCCCGCGCGTGAGCGCGGAGCGGCCAAGGTTCAGGGAGGGACGGGCCGAAGGCCCGTCGCGCGCGATTACGAAGGGGGGGACATAACCGCGCCCGACCTAAATAGATCGGCGCCTCGGGATTTCAAGCGAATTGATGCACAAAAGTCACGGCAGCGATAAAATGTGCATCGGGCCCGCCGAACGCCCGTCGGAGGCTTGCCGGCGACGGCCAGCCCGAATCGCTTAGCGCTCCAAGCAGACAAGGCGCTTCACATCCGGCGTACCGTTGTGAAGCGCCTTGCCGCGACGGCGGTTTCGGGGACGCTTAGTTAAGCGGAAGCCCCTGCGCCGCGGGCATCTTGCCCTGCACCACCTGCCGCCCGAACACGTCGGTCATGCGCTGCAGCGAGAAGAGGTGCGCGTAGACCAAAGGCAGCAACCCGCTCTGGATCCACTTGCGCGCCACATCGCCGCGCAGATTCTTGAGCGCATCTTCGGAGACGATCTGGAAGCCGCGATAGATGAACGGCTGCGGCGCGCCGTCGGGCTGCGCGCTGAACTCGCCGTCGGTGAGCAGCTTCTGCTCGGCGACGTCGCGGAAGAACGCCGCGGTGACCGCGCTGGCCTGCTCCATCTGCTCGCAGAAGCCCAGGATCTGCTTGGTCCGGTCGCTGGGCGCGCCATCCTCGAACAGCGGCTCGCCGTCCTCGAACGCGCCGATCACGCCCGACGTCGGATCGACGCAGAGCGACAGCTCGTCGGCATCCGGCCGCAGCTTGGCGAGCAGGAACGGATAGCGACGGACATAGGCCGGGATATAATAATCGTCGGGGAACATGCCCTCCTCGTTGACGAAGGTGTTGATGCCCTCGTTGAGCCCCATGAGCGCGAGCGGCACCGGATCGGACCCGAGCGAGAAGACGATCGGGTAGAAGCGGCTCGCCTGGATGAATTCCTCGGCGAGCAGCGGCACGGCATGGACGCCGTGCAGGAACTTGGCGCCCCTGATCTCGCGCATCCGCCAATCGCCGTGCACCTGGCTCGAGATCGGCGTGAGGTCGTTATACAATAGCGGCAGGCCCTGCTGGGGTGCGCTCGCCATGATCACTCTCCTGAAAGCTGTCGGTCCGGCGAGGCCCCCGCCCCGCCAACAAGCCCCGCCGTCTATGGCCGCTCGCGCGCTTCCGCAAGCGGGAGAAGCGCGCCGGGGTTCATGATGCCCGCCGGATCGAGCGCGCGCTTGATCGCCAGCATCGCCGCCAGTCGCGCGGGATCGACGAGATCGAGGAAATCGGCGCGCTTGAGCCGGCCGATGCCATGCTCGGCCGACATTGATCCGCCGGCTTCGGTGACGAGCCGGTGCACGAAACGCGAGACGTTCGCGGCGGTGGCGGCGAACCAGGCCTTGCCCCCATCCCCCCCATCGCTGCCGGCCGGCGCGCGGACGTTGAAATGGACGTTGCCGTCGCCGAGATGCCCGAAGGCGATCGGGCGCGCGCCGGGGAAGCGCTGCGTCACCGCGGCGGCGGCGCGCGCCATGAAGCCGGGCATGTCCGCGACCGGGACCGCGATGTCGTGTTTGGCCGCCATGCCGTCGCGCGCCTCGGCCTCGGACAGGCTCTCGCGCAGCTTCCACAGCGCATCGGCCTGCGATTCGCTCGCCGCGATCGTCGCGTCGCCGACGAGTCCGTGCTCCATCGCCTCGGCCAGCGCCGATTCGAGGCGCGGAGCGATCGGCGCCGCGCCGGGCGGCGACACCGCCTCGACCAGCACGTTCCAGTCCCAGGCCTCGCCCAGCGGCGCGCGCGTGTCGGGGATGTGGCGCAGCACCAGCGCGAGACCTTCGGCCGGCACCAGCTCGAACGATTCGATCGCTTCGCCGACCTGATCCTCGAGCAGGCGGAGCAGCGTAAGCGCATCCTCGGCGGAGCGCAGCCCGATCCACGACACGGCGCGCGCGCCGATCGCGGGCACCAGCCGCAAGGTCGCGGCAGTGACCAGCCCGAGCGTCCCCTCCCCGCCGATCAGCAGCTGCTTGAGATCATAGCCGCGATTGTCCTTGCGGAGTGGCGCGAGGCCGCGAAACATCGATCCGTCGGGTAGCACCGCCTCAAGCCCCAGCACGAGCGACCGCATCGGCCCGAAGCGCAGCACCTGGGTGCCGCCCGCATTGGTCGAGATCAGCCCGCCGACGGTGGCATTGCCCTTGGCGGCGAGCGACAGCGGGAAGCGCCGCCCCTCGGCCTCGACCGCGGCATGGAGGTCGGCGAGCACCACGCCCGCCTCCGCGACGACCGCGTTGTCGGCGGCGGACACGCTGCGGATCGTCCGCATCCGCCGCATCGAGACGAGCAGCGCGCACCCCTCGCCGTCCGCGCCGATCCCCGCGGGCGTCGCACCCGCGACCATCGAGCTGTTGCCGCCCTGCGGCACGATCGCAACGCCCTCGGCGGCAGCCGACGCGACGACGAATGCGGCCTGCTCGGCATCGGCGGGCGAGACCAGCGCGGCGGCCGCCCCGGCCAGGCGGCGGCGCCAGTCGGTCAGCCAGGGCGCGAGATCGGCGGGATCGGATGTGAAGCCCGCCGGGCCCAATCGGGCGGACAGGTGCGCGAGCAAGGCGGCGGAAGGTCTCGGATAGGGCATGCGCCCGTCTAGCGCGGCGTTGCGGGGCGGGACAGCCTGCGCACAAATCACGCAATTCATCATCTGTTCAACCGTGGTCGGCTGCGTAGAGTGCGACCATGCCTGTTCGCAAAGTCTTCCTGCCGGCGATGGCGCTCGCGCTATTCGTGCTGATCCCCGGCGGCGGCGCGCCGGCGGAGCGCGTGACCGTGGCGCAGTTGCAGATCACGCGCTCGTTCGTCATCCGCATCCCCGGCTGGCGCCGGGCGCCCGCCGCCGCATCCGCGCCCGGACCCCAGTTCAAGGAGCATAAGGGCCCGCGCTGCATCGATGCCGCCGCGATCGGCGGAGCGGCCGTAAGCGCGCCCGACAGCGTCGATTTCATCCTCAAGGGCGGCCAGCGCGTCCGCGCCAGGCTCGAGGATCAATGCCCCGCGCTCGATTATTATTCGGGCTTCTACGTCGTGCCGCCGCCCGACGGGAAGATCTGCGCCGATCGCGATGCGATCCACACCCGCTCGGGCGGCGACTGCGAAGTCGACAAATTCCGTGCGCTCACGCCCATCGCGGCGCCGCCCAAAACGCCCTAGAAAAGCGCGGCGGCCTTGACATTCGCGGCCCTTCCTCACAGGCAGCGGGCGTTGCTGCCGGCGGTTCGCGGGCGGCCTTTTTCCGGATGTGTGCATGAGCTTCGCCGATCTCGGCCTCTCCGACGAATTGCTCCGCGCCATCACCGACGCCGGCTATACCGAGCCGACCGCGGTACAGGCCGCCGCGATCACCCCCGTGCTGATGAACCGCGACCTGATCGCGATCGCGCAGACCGGCACCGGCAAGACCGCGAGCTTCGTGCTGCCGATGATCGACATTTTGGCGCACGGGCGTTCACGCGCTCGGATGCCGCGCTCGCTGATCCTCGAGCCGACGCGCGAACTGGCCGCGCAGGTCGCCGAGAATTTTGAGAAATACGGCAAGTATCACAAGCTTTCGATGGCGCTGCTGATCGGCGGCGTGAACATGGGCGAGCAGGTCGCCGCGCTCGAAAAGGGCGTCGACGTACTGATCGCGACGCCGGGTCGGCTGATGGACCTGTTCGGCCGTGGCAAGATATTGCTCACCGGCTGCTCGCTGCTCGTCATCGACGAGGCGGACCGGATGCTCGACATGGGGTTCATCCCCGACATCGAGGAAATCTGCACCAAGCTGCCCGCGACGCGGCAGACGCTGCTATTTTCGGCGACGATGCCCGCGCCGATCAAGAAGCTCGCCGATCGCTTCCTCTCGAACCCCAAGCAGATCGAGGTCGAGCGCACCGGATCGACCAGCCTGCTGATCGAGCAGGCGCTGGTCGCCACTACCTCGCGCGGCAAGCGCGCCACCTTGCGCGATCTGCTCAAGGCCGACGACGTGCGCACCGCGATCATCTTCGCCAACCGCAAGACGACGGTGCGCGATCTTGCCCAGTCGCTCGCGAAGGACGGCTTCAAGGCGGGCGAAATCCACGGCGACATGGACCAGTCGTCGCGGATCCGCGAGCTCGACCGGTTCAAGTCGGGCGACATCAACATCCTCGTCGCCTCCGACGTCGCCGCGCGCGGGCTCGATATCAAGGGCGTCAGCCACGTCATCAACTATGACGCGCCGTGGCATCCCGACGATTATGTCCACCGCATCGGCCGTACCGGTCGTGCAGGCGCGACGGGCAAGGCGTTCACGCTCTTCACCGAGGAAGATGCCGAGAACATCGCCAATATCGAGAAGCTGACCAAGCAGACGATCCCGCGCATCGGCAGTCCCAAGGCGGCGACGCCTGCGCCCGAGGCCGTCGACGTGCAGGCCGAGGCGCCCGCCGAGGAACCCCGGGCACCGCGTCGCCGTGGCCCCGATCGCGCGCGGCCCGAGCGTGCCAAGCCTGATCGCGCGGCGGCACCGCGCGATCGTCGCGATGCGCCGGTGTCGCGCCCGGCCCCCGCCGTGTCCCCGCCCGCGGCGCCGGTCGATGCGCCCGAGCCGATCGCCGCCGACGCCGATGCCGCTTGGAACGGCCCCGTGCCCGCCTTCCTGCTCGCGCGCATCGCCGAATAGCAGCGCAATATTCGCGCTTTTTTTACTGTCCCGACGTAGTACAGTAGCCGATGACGAGACACGCGCTGGGGAGCGGGTGGCGGCATTGGGGGCGGGCACTGGCGGCGTGAGCGACACCACCGGCATCTACGAGCGTATCCAGGCGCTGTTGAGCAAGGGCGATATCGCGCCGACGCCGTCCAACTATGAATTTCTCTACCGCTATGTCACCGGTTCGGATCCGCAGCTGGTGGCGGCGTTCGATGCGGCGCAGGCCGCCGGCCCGATCGGCGATCGCACGCTGGGCACGATCCGCCGCGAACTCTACGGCACCGGCCGCATCGGCGTCGGCCGCGTGCTCGAGGACACCGAGGCGCAGCTCGCGCGGATGAACGACTATATCGAGCGGCAGGACGCTGGTGCGCGTGACTATCAGACGCGGCTGGGGGCGAGCCGCTCGGACCTCGACGCATCGGCGACGCTCGAGCGCCAGCGTGCGATGCTCGCCGAGATGATCGAGGCGACCAACGCGATGCTCACCACCACCGAGCAGCTGCAGACCGAACTCGCCGCCTCGTCGCGCGAGATCGACCTGCTCAAGAGCGACCTCGAGATCGCGCGCGTCGATGCGCGCTCCGATGCGCTGACCGGGCTCGCCAACCGCAAGGCCTGCTGCGACTATCTCGACGCGCAGATCGATCTTGCCGAGACCGAGCAGCGCCCGCTCAGCCTGATCTTCCTCGACATCGATCATTTCAAGAAGTTCAACGACAGTTACGGCCACCGCATCGGCGACGAGGTGCTCCGCCTCGTCAGCGCCAGCCTAGAAAGCTTCTTCCACGGCCGCGGCTTCGTCTCACGCTGGGGGGGCGAGGAGTTCGTGATCGTGATGCCGATGCACGAGGCCGAGGAGGCGACGGCGTTCGCCGAGCAATTTCGCCTGCACATCGGCACGCGGACGGTGCGGACGCGCCAATCGGGCCGCGAGATCGGCCGCGTGACGCTGTCGCTGGGCGTCTCGGGACTGATCGCGGGCGATAGCGCGCAGCATATCATCGATCGCGCCGATGCCGCGCTCTACGACGCCAAGGCCGATGGCCGCGACCGCGTCGTCTGCTGGAAATCCGCCGCCTGACGGCGCTATCGCGTCAAGGCTGACCGGCGGATCTTTGCCGCTCGCGCTTGGCTTCCTTCTTCGCCGCCCTGGCGTCGCGCTCGCGCTGCTTGCGGACCTTGCGCCCGAGATTGCGATCGGCCTCGGACCGGCTGGTGGTCGTCCAGTCGACCACCTGCGAGCCCGCACGTACGGGTAGCGTCACCACGTCATAGGCCGCGTGCGCGACGCAGCCCGTCAGGACGATGCTGGCCACCAGCACGAGCACGATACGCATTATGACGGTCTCCCTGCCCGCGCTTGTGCGACCGTCATGCTTGAGGCTTGCTGAACACGGCACACGCGGTCGACGCCGCGCCCCGCATCATGCCTTAGGCGGCTGGCCCAACGCGGACCAGTCGCGCACGCCACCGTCGGCCGCGATGATGCGATCCATCCGCTCCGCCAGCAGCCGCGCCAGCGGCACGTCGGCGTCGCCCGCGGCATCGAGCGCGAGCCCGACATCCTTGCGGCCGAGCGTGATCGGGAAACCCGCCGGCTCGAACCGCTCCGCCGCGATCAGCGGGCCGTATACCCCCATCATCCGGCTGCCGAAATTGGTCTCGGTCAGGAAATCGACCATCGCGGCGGGTGCGACGCCATGCTCTCCTGCGATCCGCAGCGCCTCGCTCACCGTCTCGATGATCGCGGCGATCGAGAAATTGGCAGCGAGCTTGGTCGCCGCCGCCATCGCGGGCTCGGCGCCCATGCGCAGCGTCTTGGCGCCGATTGCCTCGAACAGCGGCGCACAGGCGTCGAGATCGGCATCGGCGCCCGCCGCGATGATCGAGAGCTGCCCTGCCGCCGCGACATCGGGCCGGCCCAGCACCTGCGCCGAGACGAAGCGCTGCCCCGCCGCACGGTGCGCCGCCGCCAGCCGCTCGGTGAGCGCGACCGAGACGGTGCTGCACGCAACGTGCAGCACGTCCGCGCCTGCTGCCAATATCCCGGTGTCGCCCGACGTCACCGCCTCGACCGCGGCATCGTTGGCGAGCATCGTGAACACCACGCCCGCGCGCGCGGCCTCCGCCGGACTGACGGCGATGGACGCGCCCTTGGCGACGAACGGCTCGGACTTGGCGCGATCGCGGTTCCAGACCGTGACCGCATGCCCCGCCTCGATCAGCCGCGCGGCCATTCCCGCGCCCATCTGACCCAGGCCTACGATACCAACCTGCATGCTATGCTCCTGAAATAACGGCGGATGAACAAACGGTCATCCCCCCCTCATTGCGTCGCAAGCGCCGAGGCGCGACAAGATGTTCCATGGAGGCGCATCGACGCACAATGGCATCGGGCATGGAGCGGGGACAAGCGATCGTCGTCATCGCGGTCGTGGCTGCGGTCGCGCTCGTCATCATGGCCGCCGAACACGGCAGCTTCAGCCGGTTTGCGCGCGGCGGCGCGGCGCCCGCCTCGCCCATTCCCGGCGTCACCATCGGCGATACCGGCGACAGGTTGCCCATCGTCACCAGCGTCCGTTCGAATGGCGCGGCCGAGCGCGCGGGTATCGAGGTGGGCGACGAAATCGTCGCGGTCGACGGCCATGCGGTCCACGATGTCGCCGCCCTGCACGACGTCGTCGTCACCGATCGCGGCGATCGACGGCTGGCTCTTCATATCCGGCGGGGAGATGCGCTATGGACGGTAGCGATCGACCGTGCCGAACCCTCGGCCGCCGCGTCGGCCGTTACGGGGACACGCCATGGCGCAGAAAATTCTGCTGATTGAAGACGATCAGCAGACCGCGACCTACATCATCAAGGGTCTCGGCGAGGAGGGCATGGTCGTCGATCATGCCGCAAACGGCCGCGACGGCCTGTTCCACGCCACCGACGGCGGCTATGACGCGATCATCCTCGACCGGATGCTACCGCAGATGGACGGCATGGCCGTGCTGGGGGCGTTGCGCGCGGGCGGCATCCATACGCCGGTGCTGATGCTCTCCGCGATGGCCGCGGTCGACGACCGCGTCGCGGGGCTCACCGCCGGATCGGACGATTATCTCACCAAGCCCTTCGCCTTCGCCGAACTGCTCGCGCGATTGAAGCTGATGCTGCGCCGGGGCGGCACGGGCGCGCAGCCGACGACGCAGCTCGCCTGCGGCGATCTCGAGATGGACCTGCTCTCGCGCAAGGTGAAGCGTGGGCAGCGCGCGATCGATCTGCAGCCCCGCGAATTCCGGCTGCTCGAATATCTGCTGCGCCACAAGGAAGAGGTCGTCACGCGCACCATGCTGCTCGAGGGCGTGTGGGATTATCATTTCGATCCCGGCACCAACGTCATCGACGTCCACGTCAGCCGGCTGCGCCGCAAGATCGACGACGGCGAAGGCGCGCCGCTGATCCACACCGTACGCGGCGCCGGCTATCGCCTCGGCACGGAGGCCTGAGCGCACGGTGCGCTTGCCCGCACGTCTGCACTCGTCGACGGCGCGTTTCTTCGCGCTCGTCTTCGTGCTTCAGCTGATCTCGGGTACGGCGCTGCTGCTGTTCGTCCGCCACAATATCGGCGACGAGCTCGAGCGCAATTCGCGCACGCTGGTGACCGCGCTGCGCGACGATCTCGTCGCCGACTATGCGCAGGAGGGATCGAAAGGCCTGCGCGACCTGATCGCCGCCAGACTGGCGGGGCCGGGATCGCGCGATGCCGCGGTGCTGCTCGACGATCCGGTGGGCAATCATCTCGCCGGCAATATCGAGGACTGGCCGCCGCCGATCCCGCTCAATTCGGGCTGGCAGGTCGTGACACTCTACCGCGTCGGCCGCGACCGCCCCGAGCAGATGGGCGTGATCGCGACCAAGCTGCCCGACAGCACGCATCTGCTTGTCGGCCATGTCATCGAGGACGATTTGCGCGTCCGCCGCCAGACCGGCGAGGCGATGATCGCGGCGCTGCTGCTCGCGGTGCCGCTGGCATTGCTCGGCGCGATCGTCGCGACGCGCGTCATCACCGTCCGCGTCGAGCGCATCGCCGACACCGCCCGACGCGTCGGCATGGGCGAATTGTCGCTCCGCGTCCCCGTCGAGCCCGGGATGAAGGACGCGTTCGCCGATCTCGCCGACACGATCAACCTCATGCTCGGCCGGATCGAGACGCTGGTGACCGAGTTGCGCGTCGTGACCGACTCGCTCGCGCACGACCTGCGCTCACCGCTGACGCGTCTTTCGGCGACGATCGACCGCGCCTCGCGCGAGACCGGCGACGAGGTGGCGCTGTCCGCGCTCGAACGCGTCGGCTCGGAGGCCGAGACGCTGCTCGCGATGCTGAGCGCGGCGCTGCAGATCAGCCGTACCGAGGCTGGCATCGGCCGCGACCGATTCGTCGCGACCGATCTGGGCCAGATGATCGAGGACCTGGCCGAGGTCTATGGCCCGTTGGCGGAGGAGCGCGGCTTCACGCTCGCCACCCAAGGCGCGGCCCATGCCGTCGTTCACCGCGAGCTGGTCGGGCAGGCGCTTGCCAACCTCGTCGACAATGCAATGAAATATGCGGGGCCCGGCGGCGTGATCCGGCTGTCGGTCGCGAGCGATGCAGAGACGCTGACGCTCGCCGTCGACGACGACGGCCCCGGCATTCCCGAGGACCAGCGCGGCGAGGCGCTTCGTCGTTTCGGCCGGCTCGATCCCGCCCGCCAGCCGGGCGGTGCGGGGCTGGGCCTCGCGCTCGCCGCGGCGGTGGCGCGGCTGCACGGCGGCGACCTCGAACTCGGCGACAATGCGCCGGGCCTGTCGGTGCGCTTCCTGTTGCCCGGGCAATAAGCGGGATCACGTCCCCCCTTTCGGGGGGAGGATCGTCCTATCTGGAGGACTGCGCCACGTTGACGGACCCGGTCCGCACCTGCTTGCCCCAGCCCACCCACGGCCCCGACAGCGCCGCCGAGACCGCACGCAGCACCACCGAATACATCAGCTGACGGTAGACGAAGCGCTGCGCGAGCAGCAGGAACGCCGGATAGCGCTGGCGCCGCGGCTCGAGCCGATAGGCGATCCAGCCGCACAGCAGATCGATCGAGGTGAAGGCGATCCAGTAGATCGCCATGCGCAGCACGTCGCTCTGCGTCTGCGCCCAGCCATGCTGGTGGACGCGGATGAAGGTCGCGACGATGCTGATGCCGAGCGCCAGATCGATGATCGGCGAGATCACCGCGAACGCGATCTGGAACACCCACGCCTGCGGAATGCCTACCAGCGCCAGCCCCGCCGGCTTGCGCTCGCGCAGGATCGCGCGGTGCTTCCACAGGCATTGCAGCGTGCCGAACGCCCAGCGGAAACGCTGCTTGGCAAGCGCGCGGAAGGTTTCCGGCGCCTCGGTCCAGGCCACAGCCTCGACGTCGTAGGCGACCTCCCAGCCGGCGCGCTGGATCGCGATCGTCAGATCCTGGTCCTCGGCGAGCGTGTCGACCGGATAGCCGCCGACAGCATCGAGTGCGGCCCGCCGCCATGCGCCGACCGCGCCGGGCACGACGGTGATCGCGTCGAAGCGGGTGAGCGCGCGCCGCTCGAGATTCTGCGCCGTCACATATTCGATCGCCTGCCAGCGCGTGACGAGATTGACGCGGTTGCCGACCTTAGCGTTGCCCGCCACCGCACCGATCGCCGGATCGACGAACCAGCGTGCGAGTTTCGCGATCGTCGTCACCTCGAACTGCGTGTCGGCGTCGAGCGCGACGATCACCTCGCCGCGCGCCATCGTCATGCCGCGGTTGAGCGCGACGGCCTTGCCGCCATTTTCCAGCGTCAGCACGCGGACCCGGTCGTCGCCCGCAAAGCTCGCCTCGACGAGCGCACTGGTGCCGTCGGTCGAGCCATCGTCGATCACGATCACCTCGATCTCGACATCCTCGCTCGCCAGCACGCGGCGGATCGAGCTCTCGATCACGCGTGCCTCGTTATACGCGGGGATCAGCACCGAGACGAAGCGCTTGGGATCGATCTCGGGCACGGGCTCCTTCGATTGCTCGTAGGTCGCGAACAAGGCGAGCACCGCGAGCAGGACGGCGCGTGCGATACCTAGGCCGATCGCGACGAAGAACAGCCATTTGAGCGTCGCGAGCAGACCCGCGAGCACGAGGAACATGCCGACGTCGGCGCGCACCGCGAGCAGATCCTTGCCCGAGATCGTCGGCATCACCTGCGCGCGCGTCAGCCCGACCAGTTGCGAGACCGTGACGAAGCGGTAGCCCTTAGCCTTGAGCGTCTCGATGATCGTCGGCAGCGCGTCGAGCGTCTGCTGGCGATCGCCGCCGGCATCGTGGAGCAGGATGATGTTGCCCGATTTCTCCGCGTCGCCGTCGTACACGCCCTGCAGCGTGTTCTGGATGATCGCGGGGACGCCGGGCCGCGTCCAATCCTCGCTGTCGACGTGCAGGCCGACGTTGAGATAGCCGTCGTTCTGTGCGCGTAGTGCGGGCACGAGTTCGTCATCGGTGGTCGGCTCCGCGTCGCCGAAATAGGGCAGTCGCAGCAGCCGTGTCCCGCGCCCGGTATAGGCCTCGATCAACCGCTGCGTGGCGTTGAGCTCGATGCTGGTGCCGCGCTGGCTGGCGAGCGCCATATTGGGGTGCGTATAGCTGTGGTTGCCGATCTCTCCGCCCTGTTCGATCTCGCGATTGAGCAGCTCGGGATGGCTGACCGCATTCTCACCGATCACGAAGAAGGTGCCGGGCACGCCCTCGCGCTTGAGGATGTCGAGCACGCGCGGCGTCCAATATCCGTCGGGACCGTCGTCGAAGGTCAGCGCGAGCAGGCCGGGCCGATAGCCGACGCGCGTGACGACATAGGGCGTCGGCAAGGTCTGATATTGCTCGCCGCGGATCAATCCGAAGCGGTCCGCGGTGATCGCGCGCGTGCCCAGCGTCGGCGTATCGGTGATCCGCAACAGCTCGCCATTGCCCTCGACATCGACATTGTAGACCGCCTGCAGCGTCGTCAGGTCGGGAACCTTCTTGCTCTCGAACGCGCCGAACGCGGCCCAGACGCCCGGATCCTCATAGCCGAGCCGCCACAGCGCGACGCCCGCCACGCCTTCGGCATCGGCAGCACGAAGCTGGTTCCAGCCGCTTGCCGCATCGAGCAGCCAGACGGTGTGCGCGACGCCGTCGTCGTCGGTATAGGCATAGGTCGCGTTGCCGCTGACCGGATCGAAGTGGATCGGCGCCTGGCTGTCATGCGCGGTCAGCCACGCCTGCTCGACCGAGGTCGATTGCGCGGGGCCCTTCGCCGGCCAATCATAGGCGTAACCGCCGATCGCGACGATCGACTTGGCCGGTCCGATGTCGCGCACCGCCTCACGCATCCGATCGACGAACCAGGATTGCGACGCGATCGGGCCGGGCGCCCCCGATTCCTCGTGCTCGTCATAGTCCATGATGAACAGACGATCGGCGAAATGCGCATAGGCCTTGAGGTTCCAGTCGCTGTCGCCGACGGGCACCGCCAGCGTCACCAGCAACCCCTTGGGGCCGAAGCGCGCCTTGGCCTCCACGATGAAGCGCAGATAGTCGCGCTGCGCGGTCTGCGGCAGGTCCTCCATGTCGAACACCACGCCGCTCGCCTGTTCCTGCGCGAGCATCGGCTCGACCTGGTCCAGGAAGGCCTTGCGCGCCCGCGGGTCGTGCAGCAGCGCGGCCATGCCGGGCCCGTCGAAATCGCCTGCTGCCGCATTCTGGATCAACGGGAAAATCTTGGGTCGGTTGGCGCCGTTGTGCAGGATGGCGGTGAGCACGCGATCCTGCGTGATCGTCAGCCGATGATCCTTGCCCGTGATCGAGCCAAGCACGGGCACCAGCCAGTCCATCTGGCCGATATGCCGGATCAGCGACGCGCGCGAGCTGTCATCCCACGGCACGTAGAAGCCGACGACCTGCTGATGCACCGCCGCCGCCGCCTTGCCGCTCGCGGGCAACCAGCCGGTCAGCGTGCGGCGCAGCACGCGCCCGACATGCGCGATCTGCGCGGGCAGCGGACGCGGCTGAGGACGCTCGATCCCGACGTTGAGCGGGCTCGGCGTGGGCACGTTGACGATGGTGAGCGCGAATACGATGACAGCGACGACCAGCGCCAGGATCACCGCGAACAACGTCCGCTTCGACCAGCGTTTCCGCTTGCCGCTGGGATCGTAGAAAACCGGCGCCTTCATGTCACCTATACCCAATCAGTCGCATCGACGAAAACGGCGCCCGACCGGGAGTGGATAGCCGAGCGCCGTTCCGTCATGCATCGGCGTGACAGGGTCCAGGCCCGCCGACAGCGCCGTTTCTAGTCCGCAATCCCACGCCAAGGCGTTGCTGTGGAATGAAGAAACGGTAATGTCGTTCCAGCGCCCGGCCGGGGCGCAGGCGCCTCGCTTAGCCCGGCCCGGCGGGCAAGGAAAGCGGTGGCGCAAGACGACATCGATCGGGGCGGCGACGATCAGTTCGTCGTCTCGTCGAGATCGACGCCCCACAGATGCGCGGTCTCGACATAGCCGCCACGGCCATGGACATCGATCCGGCACCAGCCGCCGCCGCATTTGTCGATCCGCCCGATCACGCCGGGCTCGGCGCGCCACAATATCTTCGCGCCGGGATTGGGCCCGTCGCGCAGATCCGCGGCGACGCCCTTGATCATTCCGGTGCGCTGATCGGAGACGAGATTGCCGATCATCCAGCCCGCGACGCCCTCGGGATCGCGAACCTTGCGCCAGCCGGGATAGACATCGGTCACCTGCACGGGCAGGCCTTGGCGCTGATAGAGCCAGTTCGCCGGATAATTGCGCCCCGGCCCCGTCCGCATCCGCGCCTGCCCCGCCGAAAGCGAGGCCCAATAGGGCGTCTTGCGCTGCGGACCCGCGGCCTGCGCCATCGTGCCTATTGCCAGCACCGCCAGCATCGCCGCACCGATCGCCTTCATCATGCTATCCCCATCGCACCGTTCACCGCATCGGCTCTAGGGCAGGGAAAGCCCGCCTTACAAGCGCTTCGCCGGCAAAGTTGCGAGCCAGTCGCCAAGCATCCGCCGCCCGGCCGCCACCGCCGCCGGCCCCAGCCTGCCATGATCCGCGCGGATCGCGGCGACCGTGGTGCCGGCACCCGCGACATAGTCGTCCGCGCCCTCGCACCAGCGATCGATCGGATCGCCCGGACCGCCCATCTCGGGATGGCATTGCAGCGCGAGTATGTCGCCCAGCGCAAACCCCTGCGGCGCCGCGGCGGTCCGCGCGAGCAGCGTCGCCCGATCGGGAAGATCGAACAGATCGCCATGCCAGTGCAGCACGGGCACGCCGTCCAGCGCCACGACCGGCGAGCCCCTGCCCGCCTCGGTCAGATCGATCGGTGCGAAGCCGACTTCGCGCACGGGGCCCTGCACGACGCGCGCGCCCAGCGCCGCCGCGATCATCTGCGCACCCAGGCAGATGCCCAGCGTCGGAAGCCTCGCCGCAAGCCGCTCCGCCAGTCGCGACACTTCGCCGTCGATCCAGGGATGCGCGTCGCGTTCGTAGACCGCCATCGGGCCGCCCATCAGCACCAGCAGGTCGGGTGCTATGAAATCGACGTCGCCGAACCCCGCATCCGCCGCCCCGACGCGCTCGATCGCATAGCCCGCAGCCTCGATCGGCTGCACGAAGCCGGCGAGCCCCTCATACGGGACGTGCCGGACGACGAGCGCGCGCTTCACCCGCTCAGTCGCCGGTCAGGATGCGATCGACCAGCTGCTTCACCGAAGGGACGAAGCCGTTGGAATAGAAGGGGTCCTGCTTGAAGCGATAGGCGGCATGGCCCGCGAACATGAGGTTCTGCTCGACGTCGCCGCCATGCGCGATGTCCTGCAGCGTCTTCTGGATGCAGAAGCTGCGCGGATCGGCGAGCCGGCCGGTCGAGTTGGTCTCATTGTCCGCCCAGGACGAGAAGCCGCATTGGCTCAGGCAGCCCATGCAGTCGGCTTGGTCCTTCCGCACGATCTTCATCTCCTCGGGAGTGACGAAGACGAGCGTGTTGTCGGGGGTCTTGAGCGCGTTGACATAGCCCAGGCCGAACCACTCGCGCGCGCGCATCAGATCGCCGCGCGTCACCCAGAAACTCTTGCCCTTGACGCCGACGTCGAGCTGGAACTGGTGGTCGCCCGCCGCCTCGCCCGAAAAGGCGATCTGCCGCTCGGACCGCGTCTCGAGATTGCGCAGGAAGGGATTGCGCACCGCCGACGAATAGAAGCCCGTCGGCGAAAAGCGGTGAAGCAGGATGTCGCCGTCGTCGAGCGTCATCAGCCGCGACTTCCAGTCCTGCGGGATCGGGCTTTCCTGCGTCAGCAGGGGCCGCGTGCCGAACTGGAAGGCGATCGCGCCGAGTTCGGGGTTGTCGATCCAATTCTCCCACTCGCGCAGGAACCAGACGTTGCCCGCCATCACGATCGGCGTACTGTCGGGAATACCGCCCTCGCGCATCGTATCGCGTAGCGCTTTTACGCGCGGATAGGGGTCTTCGGGCAACAGCGGATCCTCGGCGTTGGACAGGCCGTTATGCCCACCCGCCTTCCAGGGATCCTCGTAGACCACCGCCGACAGCCAGTCCGCCGCCTTCGAGTAAGCACGCTTCCACAGCGCACGGAAGGCGCGCGCCGAGCTGATGATCGGCAGATAGCTGACCTGGTGGTGCGCCGCGATCTCGCTCAGCTTGTAGGGCATGCCCGCGCCGCAGGTGACGCCCGAGACGAGCCCCTTGGTACGTTCGAGAACGCCCTCGAGCACGCGCTGCGCGCCGCCCATCTCCCACAGCACGTTGATGTTGATCGCGCCCTTCCCCGAGGCGAGGTCGTAGGCGCGCCGCACCTGCTCGACCGCGCCGTCGATCGCATATTGCACGAGCTCCTCGTGCCGCTCGCGGCGGGTGAGCGCGCGATATATCTGCGGGATGATCTTGCCATCGGGATCGTAGCTGTCGGCATTGACCGCAGAGACGGTGCCTATACCGCCGGCCGCAGCCCACGCGCCCGAGCTCATATGGTTGGTCGCCGAGACGCCTTTGCCACCCTCTACGAGCGGCCACACTTCGCGGCCGCCATACAGGATCGGCTGCAAACCTTTGAACAAAATATTCCTCCGCCCGGACTAGGACCTGACCACAGCCATAGCAGGTACGAAAGCGCAAGGCTTCCGGATTATTGTCTTAGGTCAATCGCGCGTTCAGCCGAGCGCGCCGGGGCGGTGCATCGCGGTCTCGTACAGCGCACGATAGGCGGCGATCATCGCATCCTCGCCGTAGCGTTCGCGCGCGACGGCGCGGTTGGTGGCGCCGAGCCGGTGGCGCAGGTCGCGGCTGGCGATCAGCCGAGCGAGCGCGTCGGCGAACGCCGCTTCGTCGTCGGCGGCCACGACGAAGCGCCGGTTCTCGGCCGAGACCATCGCGCAGACGTCGCCGACGTCGGTCGCGACGACGGGAAGCCCCGCCGCCATCGCCTCGATCATCGCGATCGGGAATTGCTCGCTATCCGACGACAGCGCGAAGATGTCGAAATGGCCGACGTAGCGCGCCGCGTCGGCGAGGAAGCCGGGCAGCAGCAGGCGGTCGGCGACGCCCTCGGCCTGCGCCGCCTGCAGGATCGCCGCGCGCTCCGGGCCTTCGCCGACGACGACGAGCCGTCCGGTCGCGCCGGAGTGGGCAAAGGCGCGAACCAGCCGCGGCAGGTTCTTGACGCCGCGCAGGCCCGCCATCGTGCCGACGACGATATCGCCCGGCGCGCGCCGGAAGCCGGGAATCGCATCGGTATCGGGCAGCACCGCATAGCGATCGAGCGCGATCCCGTTGGCGATCCGCTGGACGCGCCGCGCCGGTTGCCGCCAGACCTGCTGCGCGATCGTCTCGAGCTGCTGCGACGGGACGACGACGCGGTAGGCGGCGCCCAGCATCGCCCGGCGGAAATGGACGCGCGCCGGCTTCTGGCGGACCAGTTCGTCGGCGTTGAAGCCGTCCTCGTGATGCACCAGCGGCGGCAGCCGCATCGCGCCCGCATACAAGCGGCGCGCCGCCACGCCGTCCATCGCGCCCCAATTATAGCTCAGCACGAGATCGAAGCGCGCCATGTAGCGCGCTATCCGCCAATAGCGGCGCGGGCCCGGCAGGCCGATCAGCGACGGCGCCTCGCCTTCGCCCGGAAAGGCGACGACGACGCCCGGATCGATCGCATCGCGCGCCCCCAGCGCGTCCGGCACCGCGCTCAGCACAACATGCTCGGCCGCCGCGCCGAACGCGTTCATCAGGCGGACGGCGCGCGCCTCCTTGCCGCCGAGCGAGAAGGTCGAGTGGAGATGGAGGATGCGGACGGGCATGACGGCGCGACTATGGCACAAAGAGAGTGAACGTCCGGTGGATGTTGCGTCACCCCTCTCCCACGACGAAAATGTCGATACGCCCTAGCGGCCCACCCTCACCCGCTGCAGCAACGTATCGATCGCGGCGACCGCCTCGGGTTCGTCGAGCGCCGGCGCGTGGCCGACATCGGGCACGGTGACCAGATCGAGATCGGGCACCCGCCGCGCCATCTCGGCCGCGGTCGCCGCCGAGAGCAGATCGCTCAGCGCGCCGCGCGTCACCGCCACCGGTCGCCCCGCCAGCGCCTCGAACGCGGGCCACAGATCGGGCGGCGGCGTCTCGTCGGGCGCTTCGCGGAACGGCTCGGCGATGCGCATGTCATAATCGAACACGACGCGCCCCGCCGACGTCAGCCGGCAGACGCGCTTGGCCATCGCCAGCCAATCCCCGATCGCATAGCGCGGGAAGGCGCTCTTCTGCGTCTCGGCGAGCGCGCGCGCGGCGTGGAGCCAGGTCGGCCAGCTCGCGCTGCGCCCGACATAGGAGCGGATCCGCGACAGCCCGGCGGCATCCAGCACCGGCCCGATATCATTGAGCAGCACGCCCGCCAGCCGCTCGGGCGTGGTCAGCGCCATCAGCATCGCAATCAGCCCGCCGAGAGACGTGCCCAGCACCACTGCCTTGTCGAGCTTTAGCGCGACGAACAGCGCGCCGATGTCGAGTGCGTAGGCGGGTGGCGCATAGCTCGCCGTATCGGCCGCCGGCGGGCTTTCGCCCCGGCCGCGCAGATCGACGCAGATCACCCGCCATGCCGGCGACAACCGCTCCGCCACCACAGCGAAGTCGCGCGCGTTGCGCGTCAGGCCGGGGATGCACAGGATCGGCGGCTGGCCGGGCTCGCCGCCGGGATAGTCGCGATAATGGAGCTTGAGGCCGTCGATCGCGGTCCACCAGCCATCGGCGTAGCGCGGTGCATGATCGTGACGATGTGCGGTCATGCTTGTCTCCCGGGGCAGGCGTGCCCCATATCACGGGATGGACTTCTCCCCGCAAGCGCGCATCCTCTCCCTCGGCGACCAATTCTTCGACGCCGTCGCCGCCGCCGATTTTCCCGACACGATCCTGCGCTTCCGCAACGATCGCGCCGCGGCCGAAGTCGGGCTCGAAGGACTGACCGACGAGCAATGGATCGCGCGCTTCGGCCGCTTCGCCCCGTTCGAGGGATCGCTGCCGCAGCCGCTCGCGCTGCGCTATCACGGCCACCAGTTCCGCCACTACAACCCCGATCTCGGCGACGGGCGGGGCTTCCTCTACGCGCAGCTGCGCGACGACCGCGACCGGCTGATGGACCTCGGCACCAAGGGATCGGGGACGACGCCGTGGAGCCGCGCGGGCGACGGGCGGCTCACGCTCAAGGGCGGGGTGCGCGAAATCCTCGCGACCGAGATGCTCGAGGCTCTGGGCGTCGACACCTCGCGCAGCTTCTCGCTGATCGAGACGGGCGAGGCGCTGCACCGCGGCGACGAACCCTCGCCGACGCGCGCGGCGGTGCTGGTGCGGCTGAGCCACGGCCATATCCGCATCGGCAGCTTCCAGCGGCTCGCCTATCTGAAGGACGAAGCAGGGCTCGATGCCCTTGCCCGCTATTGCCTGACCGAGCTCTACGGCGAGACGCCCGGTGCCGAGCCTGCGCTCCAGCTCTACGCGCATGTCGTGGCGCGCACCGCCGATCTCGCCGCATCCTACATGGCGGCGGGGTTCGTCCACGGCGTGCTCAACAGCGACAACATCAACGTCACCGGCGAAAGCTTCGACTACGGCCCGTGGCGCTTCACGCCGCAGTGGGAGCCGGGCCTCACTGCCGCATATTTCGATCAGCAAGGCCTCTACGCCTTCGGCCGGCAGCCGCAAGCGATCCACTGGGACGTGGCGCAGCTCGCGATGGCGTTGAGCGCGCTTACGCCCGTCGAGGCGCTGGCGCCGATCCTCGACGGTTTTGCCGCGCGATACGAAGGCGCGCTGGTCGCCCGGCTGCTCGCCAGGCTCGGCGTCGTGCCGCGGGGCGAGGCGCGGGATATCGCGCTCGCCGATGCGATCACGCGCGGCCTTGCCGAGGGCGGCGTCACCATCGACCGCTTCTTCTTCGACTGGCGCGGCGGCGCGCTCCGCCGCGCCGCGCCCGCCTATGCCGCGCCGACGTTCGCACCGTTCGTGGCGGCGGTAGCGGACTATGCGCCGGTCTCCGCCCTCACCCACCCCTATTGGTCCGACGGCGAACCCTGTTCGATGCACATCGAGGAGGTCGAGGCGATCTGGGCACCGATCGCGGCCATCGACGACTGGTCGCTGCTCGACACCAAGGTCGCCGCGATCCGGCGGATGGGCGACGCGCTCGCCTTAGGCGAATCTTGACGGTGTCGACGATACAGGCTGGGTAAATATGCGGACGACGAACGGGCCACGATGCTGATTTCGACCGAACCCGCCACCGGCGCCACGCTTTGGGAGGGCCCCGAGGGCAACGTCGACGCGGAGATCGCGCTGGCGCGCGCCGCCTGGGCCGAATGGGCCGCACGCCCGCTGACGGTGCGGATCGAGACGCTGCGCCGCGTCGCCAACACGGTGCGCGCGCGCGCCGACGCCTTCGCCGATCTGATCGCACGCGAGACGGGCAAGCCGCTCTGGGAGGCGCGCAGCGAGGTCGAGGCGGTGGTCGCCAAGGTCGATATCTCGGTGTCGAGCTATTCCGAACGCAGCGCCAGTCGCAAGCTCGACGGCCAGATGAACAGCCGCACCGCGCTGCGGCACAAGCCGCACGGCGTGCTCGGCGTGCTCGGCCCGTTCAATTTCCCCGCGCACCTGCCCAACGGCCACATCGTGCCCGCGCTGATCGCGGGCAATGCGGTCGTGTTCAAGCCGTCCGAGAAGACGCCCGCGACAGGCGCCTTCCTCGTCGACTGCTATCATGCCGGCGGCGTTCCCGCAGGCTGCCTGCGGCTGCTGATCGGCGGCCCCGAGGCGGGCAAGGCACTCGCCCGCCATCCGGGGATCGACGGACTGCTGTTCACCGGCTCGTCGCGCGCCGGCCTCGCGCTGCACCGGCAGTTCGCGGACACGCCCAACAAGATTCTTGCATTGGAAATGGGCGGCAACAACCCGATCGTAGTGTGGGATTCGCCGACGATCCACGACGCCGCCATTCTCTGCGTCCAGTCCGCCTACATGACCGCAGGCCAGCGTTGCACCGCCGCGCGGCGGCTGATCGTCCGCGACGGCGCGCACGGGCCGCTGCTCGACGAGATCTGCAAGATCGTCGGGCGGCTGGTCATCGCCGAGCCGCACGGCACCCCGACGCCGTTCATGGGGCCCGTGATCGACAACGCCGCCGCCGATCAATTGCAAGAGGGCTGGCTCGACCTGATCATGAAGGGGGGCCGCGCGCTCACGCATCTGCGGCGCCTCGATCCCGAGCGCCCCTTCCTTACCCCAGGACTGATCGACGTCACCGGCATCGAGCAGCGCGGCGACGAGGAGCTGTTCGGCCCGATCCTCCAAGTGATCCGCGTCCCCGATTTCGATGCTGCGCTCGCCGAGGCCAATGCGACGCGCTACGGGCTGTGCGCCTCGCTGATCAGCGACCAGCCTAAGCTCTACGACCGCTTCTGGGCGAATGTCCGCGCGGGCATCATCAACTGGAACAAGCCGACCAACGGCGCGCCGTCAAACGCACCGTTCGGCGGCATCGGGCTCAGCGGCAACCACCGCCCGAGCGCCTATTACGCCGCGGATTACTGCGCCTATCCCGTCGTCTCGGGGGAGGCCGAGCAGGCGCGCGCCTCGATCGGCGTGGGGCTGCGCGACGCGTGAGATGCCATTCCCCGGATTCCGACGGGGAACGGAGCCGACCAAGTTTCGCTACCGTGCAGCAAAGATAGTCCCGGTTGTCGTTCCGACCGCAACGCGCCATCTGTCTCGCATGGCCTCCCTCCTCGATCCTTCCGCGCGTGGGCGCGTCATCCTCGTCGGTGCCGGACCCGGCGATCCCGAACTGCTGACCGTCAAGGCGGTGGCGGCCCTCGCCCAGGCCGACATCGTCGTCCACGACGGGCTGATCGACCCGCGCGTGCTCGATCATGCGCCGCCGCATGCGCAGCGCATCTCGGTCGCCAAGCAGCGCGCGCGGCACACTCTGCCGCAGGAGGCGATCAACGCGCTGATCATCGCGCACGTCCGCGCCGGATCGATCGTCGTGCGCCTGAAGGGCGGCGATCCGTTCGTGTTCGGGCGCGGCGGCGAGGAGGTCGAGGCGGTGCGCGCCGCGGGGCTTCCCGTCGAGGTGATCCCCGGCGTCTCGGCCGCACTCGGCGGCGCGGCGGAGGCGATGCTGCCGCTGACGCATCGCGATTGGTCGAGCGCGGTCAGTTTCGTGGCGGGGCAATGCAAGGGCCTGTCCGAACAGGATTGGTCGGGTCTCGCCGGCAAGGGCCGCACGCTGGTGATCTACATGGGCGTCGCCAATGCCGCGGCGATCGCCGACAAGCTGATGGCCGACGGCGTCGATCCCGCGCTGCCGGTGGCAGTGATCGAGAAGGCGACGCTGGCGGGCCACCGCGCGATCCGCACGCTGCTCGCCGATCTGGGCGACATGGTGTCTCGCGAGACCGTCGGCAGCCCGGCGATCATCGTCGCGGGCGAAGTGGTGCTTCTGTCGGACGCCGAGAACCGGCTACAGACGTTCGCCAGGCAGGCAGAGGCATTCTCGTGAGGTTTGGCGCATGAAGATCGCGACGGGCAATGATCTGGCGACGGGCGACGTCGTCTGGTGGGATGGTGCGGGCTGGTCGCGCCATGTCGAGGCGGCGGTCGATGTCGGCGATACCGCCACCGCGCTGATCGCGACCGAAGAGGCCGCACGCCGCGTCAACGGCCCCTATGTCGTCGATGCGACCGCGACGCCGCAGGGTCCGCGTCCCGCGCACATCAAGGATCGCATCCGCGCGCGCGGACCGACGGTGCGGCTCGATCTCAATGTGGCGCCGGCGGACGCCGGTGCAGGAAGCTGGGTGATATGAGTTACGCCCTCCCTACTCCGTTCGGCCTGAGCGCAGTCGAAGGCCACGCGACTACGGTGACGGCACTTCGACCTCGCTCAGTGCGAACGGAGTTTGGTACGTGCTTCATGTCCTTCGACTTCGCTCAGGACGAACGGATCGGTTTCTCGCATGTATAAATACGACACCTACGACCAGGCGATCGTCGACACCCGCGTCGAGGAGTTTCGCGATCAGGTCGCGCGCCGCATGTCGGGCGAGCTTTCCGAGGACCAGTTCAAGCCGCTGCGGCTGATGAACGGCCTCTATCTCCAGCTCCACGCCTATATGCTGCGCGTCGCGATCCCCTATGGCACGCTCGACGGCCGGCAGATGCGGATGCTCGCGCACATCGCGCGCACCTACGACAAGGGCTACGGCCACTTCACCACGCGGCAGAACATCCAGTATAATTGGATCGAGCTCAAGGACACGCCCGACATCCTCGCCGAGCTGGCGACGGTCGAGATGCACGCGATCCAGACCAGCGGAAACTGCATCCGCAACATCTCGTCCGACCAATATGCGGGTGCCGCCGCCGACGAGATCACCGATCCGCGCCCCTGGGCCGAGCTGCTGCGCCAGTGGAGCACGTTCCACCCCGAATTCAGCTATCTGCCGCGCAAGTTCAAGATCTGCGTGATCGCGGCGGAGGAGGATCGCGCGGCGATGCGGCTGCACGACATCGGCATCCAGCTGACCCGCAACGACGCGGGCGAGATCGGGGCCGCGATCTACGTCGGCGGCGGGATGGGGCGCACGCCGATGGTGGCGCCGCTGATCAAGGACTTCGTGCCGATCGACGATCTGCTGAGCTATGTCGAGGCGTGCCTGCGCGTCTACAATCGCCACGGCCGCCGCGACAATATCTACAAGGCGCGGATCAAGATCCTGATCCACGAGCTTGGCGCGGACAACTATCGCGCGCAGGTCGAGGAGGAATGGGCGCATGTAAAAACGCTCGGGCTCGATCCGCCGCGCGACGAGTTCGATCGCATCGCCGCGATGTTCGCCGCGCCGGCCTATGAAGCGGGTGCGCCCGACGCCATCGATCGCAGCGATCCCGATTTCGCGCTGTGGGTCGATCAGAACGTCGCGCCGCACAAGCAGCCGGGCTATGCGATCGCGACGATCAGCCTGAAGCCGATCGGCGGCATCCCCGGCGACGCCACTGCCGAGCAGATCGACCTGATGGCCGACGTTGCAGAGAAATACAGCTTCGACGAGCTTCGCGTCACCCACGCGCAGAACATCGTGCTGCCCTATGTGCGCAAGGCCGACTTGTATGCGGTGTGGCAGGCGCTCGACGGTGCCGGGCTCGCCACCGCCAACCTCGACCTGATCAGCGACATCATCGCCTGCCCCGGGCTCGATTATTGCAGCCTCGCCAATGCCCGCTCGATCCCGCTTGCGCAGAAGATCGCGACGCGCTTCTCGAGCCTCGAGCGGCAGCGCGATCTGGGCGAGCTGAAGCTCAAGATTTCGGGGTGCATCAATGCGTGCGGGCATCATCATGCCGGCCACATCGGCATCCTCGGCGTCGACCGGAAGGGCACCGAGAACTACCAGCTGCTGCTCGGCGGATCGGGCGCGGAGGATGCCAGCCTCGGCAAGATCACCGGCCCCGGCTTCGACGAGGACGGCATTGTCGATGCGATCGAGCGCACCGTCGAAACCTATCGCGCGGTGCGCGAGCAGGACGAGCGCTTCCTCGACACCTACCGCCGCGTCGGCATGGGGCCGTTCAAGGAGGCGATCTATGGATGAGCGCAGTTTCTGGAGCCCATCCCTCGACTTCGCTCGGGACGAACGGGGAAAAGACGTACTTCAAAAACCGTTCGTGCCGAGCGTAGTCGAGGTACGCGCTGCAAACGCCGAGGTTTGTCATCATGGCTGATCCCCTCCGCTACCGCGACGACGCGCCGCACGAGGAACCCGCGGTCACGCTCGACGCGTTCCTCGGCCAGAGCAATGCGACCGCGGTCCGCCTCGAATCGGACGAGGACGCGCGCGCGCTCCTGCCGCATCTCGACCGGCTCGCGCTGATCGAAGTGTCGTTCCCAGCATTCCGCGACGGGCGCGGCTATTCCGCCGGGCGCATCCTGCGCGAGGCGGGCTACACTGGCGAACTGCGCGCGCAGGGCGACGTGCTGGTCGATCAGTTGCCGTTGATGCGGCGCTGCGGCTTCGACGCGTTCGTGCCCGACAAGCCGCTCGATGCCGCTGCCGTCGAACGCGCGCTCGGCCGCTACGACGCGGTGTACCAGAAGGCCGCCGACGGAAGGACGCCCGTCTGGGCGCTGCGGCATGGCTGAGAGCGCGCGCATCCGCGATATCATCGATACCACGCCGCCCTTCACGCAAGGCGACGCGGATGCGATGAACGCGCGCTACGAAGGCGTCGCGACCGAGACGATGCTCGCCGAACTGCTGACCGGCGAACTGCTCGGCCGCACCGCGGCGGTGTCGTCGTTCGGCGCGGAATCGGCGGTGCTGCTCCACATGATCGCGCAGATCGATCGCGACGTGCCGGTGATCTTCACCAACACGCAGAAGATGTTCGGCGAGACGCTGGCCTATCGCGACACGCTCGCCGAGACGCTGGGGC
>Ga0302314_10000527_pt1 | contig 70749 bp, 70 predicted proteins | sample III_Palsa_N2_3_FD_200533 | JGI IMG/M metagenome (GOLD analysis project Ga0302314, IMG submission 200533) | Peat permafrost microbial communities from Stordalen Mire near Abisko, Sweden - III_Palsa_N2_3 | ecosystem: Environmental > Terrestrial > Soil > Palsa > Peat permafrost | place: Sweden...
CACGCGCATCTTGCCCGAGGCCTTCATGGTCCCGGCCATGGGAGCCAATTGCGCCGCCAGCAGCCGCGCCAGTGTGGTCTTGCCGTTGCCGTTGCGTCCCAGCAGAGCGACACGGTCATCGGGATCGAGCCGCAGGTTCAGCCGCTGGAGCACCGGCGTGTCGCCGTAGCCCACCGTCGCGAGGTCGAGCGTGACCAGCGGCGGGCGCAGCTCGTCCGGATTCGGGAAGTCGAAACTGAGCGAGGGGTCGTCGATCATTTCGGCGATCGGCTGCATCTTCGCCAGCGCCTTGGCGCGCGACTGGGCCTGTTTGGCGGTGGAAGCGCGCGCCGAATTGCGGGCGATGTAATCCTGCAGGCGCTCGCGTTGCGCCCGTTGTTTGGCCCGGGCCGAGGCGATCTGCGCCTGCCGCTCGGCGCGCTGACGCTCGAAGGCGTCGTAGCCGCCCGGGTAGAGCGTAAGCTTGCCGGCCGCGAGGTGCAGGATGTGGTCGACCACATTGTTGAGGAAATCGCGCTCGTGGCTGACCAGCAGGATCGTCGCCGGATAGGAGCGCAGGAAATCCTCCAGCCACAGCACGGCTTCCAGGTCGAGGTGGTTCGAAGGCTCGTCGAGCAGCAGCAGGTCGGGCTGGGAGAACAGCAGGGCGGCGAGCGCAACGCGCATCCGCCACCCGCCCGAGAAGCTCTCCAGCGGGCGGTGCTGAGCCTCTTCGCCGAAGCCGAGGCCGGCCAGGATGCGCGCCGCGCGCGCGGGCGCGGCATGGGCGTCTATGGCGATCAGCCGGTCATGGATGTCGGCGAAGCGGTGGGGATCGTCACAGACCTCGCTCTCTGTCAACAGCGCGGCGCGCTCGGTGTCGGCGGCAAGCACCGTGTCGATGGGCGTGGCGTCGCCGCCGGGCGTCTCCTGCGCGATATAACCCAGCCGGCAGTCACGCGGCATGCCAACGGCCCCGCTGTCCGCCTCCAGCATTCCGGCGATGACCCGGACCAGCGTCGACTTGCCGGCGCCGTTCCGCCCGATCAGCCCGATACGACCGCGTGGCGGTAGTGTCGCCGTCGCGTCGTCGATGATCGTCCGTCCGCCCAGGCGAACTGTGATGCCGGTGATGTTGAGCATCGGGAGCGCCTAGCAGCCTATGGGGTCGGGCAAAAGAGCCGGGTTCAGCCGCTGCGCTCCGACGCGGGAGAGCACTGCGTTGACATGGTGAGGGGGCGCTGGTCCAATCCGGCCGCGAACATGGCGACTACCGAGCAGAACAAGATGCCACGCACCGGAACGTCGCTGGCGGACGAGGCCCGGGCAACGGCCTATGCGACGCCGCTGGAGGATTTCCAGCCGCACGCCGTCGAGCACTTCACCTCCGACACGCTGTGGCCGTGGTTCGAGCGCCTGCGCGCAGAGGACCCTGTCCACTACACGGCCCGAAGCGAATACGGTCCCTACTGGTCGATCACCCGCTTTGACGACATCGTCGCTTGCGAGGGCGACGTGGCGCGCCTGTCGTCCTCGTCCGAACATGGCGGCATCACTCTGTTCGAGCCGCCGGAAGGAAGCAATCCGGAGCAGCGCTCGGAGGAGCGGGCGAGCTTCATCTCACTCGACCCGCCGCGCCACGACGCTCAACGCCTGGCGGCGGCCCCGATGTTCTCGACGTCTTCGCTGGCCGAGCTGGAGCCTTTGATCCGCTCGCGGGCGGCCGAAATTCTCGACGAGCTGCCGACCGGCGAGACGTTCGACTTCGTGGACCGGGTCGCCGTCGAGCTGACCAGCCAGATGCTGGCCACCCTGTTTGACTTCCCTTTCGAGCACCGTCGCCGGCTGCCCCAGTTCTCCGACTATCTGCTTTCGCCCCGGGCCGAAGAAGCGGAGAGCCGGCGCCAGCAGTCAGAGATGTTCATGACACTGAACATGTTCATGCCGCTGTGGAACGCGCGTCGGGGCGGCGATCGTCGCGACGATCTGATTTCTCTTCTGGCCAACAATCCGGCCACCGACGGCGGCGACAATCCTCAGAACTACATGGGCAATATCATCCTGCTGATCGTGGCCGGCTCGGACACTACCCGCCACTCGATCACCGGCGGCTTGCTGGCCCTCCATCAGCACCCGGAGGAATACGCCAAGCTGCGCGCCAATCCCGCCCTGCTCGAAAGCGCGGTTCCCGAAATCATCCGCTGGCAGAGCCCGGTGGCCTATATGCGACGCACGGCGCTCACCGACCTGGAGATCGGCGGCAAGACGATCAGAAAAGGCGAGAAGATCGCCATGTGGTACGTCTCGGGCAACCGCGACGAGCGCGCCACCGAACAGGCAAACCGGTTCATCATCGACCGCGCCCGGCCGCGGGCGCACGCCGCATTCGGCTTCGGCATCCATCGCTGTCTCGGCCAGAGACTGGCCGAGATGCAGCTTCGGGTGGTGTGGGAGGAGATTCTGCGGCGCTTTCCGGTGATCGAGGTGGTGGGCGAGCCGACGCGGCTCCATTCCAATTTCGTCAAGGGCTATAGCCACCTGCCGGTGCGGATACCCGCGTGAGGCGATCTTCCCCGGGGGGAATCCGCGCCCACAACATGGACGCCCCCAACAAGACCCGATTTGCGAGCACCACGCCGCAACCGATATCGGCTGCGCCGCCACCCTCGGCGTCTCAATGCCCAATCGAGTGTTTTTGACGGCGAGGTTAAATCCTAGACCAGCACGCCCGCCAGTCCCAGCCCGGCCGCGGCGGCCAGGCACCAGAGCGGATTGAGCTTCGTGAAATAGGCGACAAGCGCGGTGGCCACGGTCACCAGTGTCAGGCGCCACTGCAGGTCCGCCGTCCGCGTCAGCACCCAGGCGCTGGAAACCACCAGGCCGACGGTGACCGGCGAGAGCCCGGCGCCGAGCGCGATGCGCCAATGCGCTTCGCGATGACGATCCCAGATGCGAGCGACGCCGAAAGTCAGCAGGCAGGATGGCCCGCACATGGCGAGCGTGGCCAGGAGGGCGCCGGGAACGCCCGCCGCCTTCCAGCCCACCAGGGTCGAGATCATCACGTTGGGTCCGGGCGCAGCCTGGGCGATGGCGAACAGGGCGGCGAATTCCTTGCCGCTCATCCAATGATGCAGGTCGACGGACTGGCGCTGGATCTCCGGGATGACGGCGTTGGCGCCCCCAAACGCCACCAGAGACAGGATCGCGAACTGGACCGCGAGCGCCTGCAGCGTGTCGCCGCCCTTCATGACTTCAACCGCCAGGCGATGGCGACGCTGATTGGGGCCAGCGCCAGCAACACCCAGACGAGCGGCAGGCGCATCAGTCCGACACCCACGAACGCCAGGGCGATGAATGGGGCGGCCGAGACAGGACGGCGGCGAATGATGGGCCAGGCCATCTTGGCCGCGGTGGCGGCGACGAGGCCGGACGCCGCCGCGCCCAGCGCCTCCAGCATCGCCGGCGCCCGCCCGATCGCGCCGTAGCGGCCATAGAGCGTCGCCAGCACCAGCACGATGGCCACGGGCGCGGCCATGAGGCCGGCCACCGCCGCGGTCGCGCCCATGGGCCCCGCGAAGCGCGAACCCACCACCACCGACAAATTGACGATGTTGGGCCCAGGCAAGGTCTGGCAGAGCGCCAGGGTCTCGTTGAATGCGTCCTCGCTCAGCCAGGCGCGCCGCTCCACCAGCATCCGGCGGGCGAAAGGCAGGACGCCGCCAAAGCCGGAGAGCCCCACGGACAGAAAGGCGAGGAACAACGCCCACGGTCCCGGTGAGTCGCTGGGCGCAAGACCTTCAGATTGCATTTCGCAATTCACCGTATTGCCGAAAAAATTGCGTTATGTAATACTTCACCCCGTGACCTCCTCCGCGAACCTCTTGAATGAACTGAGCGGAAGCGCGGCCGAGCTGACGCCCCACTGCGCGGAGCGGTTCGAAGCCGGCGGCCAGGTGGCGGAGCAAGAATTTCGCCAGCTGTTGACGCTCGCGGTGGCGATCGGACGCGACGTTGAAGCCTGGCGCGCCCTCACCAACCCATTGGAACTCGCCAGGCGCATGGATACGCAACGCGCGGGAATCCTCGTCCTGGAGAGCGTGTTCGACGAGCTTTTGACCCCGGTCGCCTGGCGGGTGCTGGCCGACGCCTTCGCCCTGGTCGAGCTGTGAATGATCCGGCCATTCGCGCCATCGGCGGCGCTGTCCTGGTCGACCACGGGGTCATCCCGCTCGCGGAGGCGCGCGCCCTGGCGGCCTTCTATGCCCGCGAAGCCGAGACGGGCGGCGGAGGTTGGTCCCAGCACTGCCTCGCGCGGGCTGAAGCGATGGAGGCCGCCGTGGCGCAGGCCGCTCTCTGGCGACGCGCAGCCGGCTGGGCCGATCCCGACGCGGCGGACCGGTTCTAGAACGTAGCTCCATGGACACGGAGGTCGCACCGGACCTCGATCCCCAACTCTGCTCATCCCCGCGAAAGCGGGGACCCGGGTGTTTTTTTGGGTTGGTTCGGCGGACGCGGCTCCAAGCCGATTTGACCGCCAAGACACAAAGAACGCCAAGGCTCCGGGGATTCTTTTTGGCGTCTTGGCGTCTCCGCGGTGAATACACCCCTCCAACATTTCATCGGTCCCGACAGAAAAAGCCTGGGTCCCCGCGTGCGCGGGGATGAGCGGGAAGAAGGGGGAGCTCAAGCCCGGCGCGCGCCGCGGGGCGCCCCGTGCAACTCCTCGCCGGCGTTCGCGGGCAGCGGCAGGAAAAACAGCCCGGAGATCAAGGCGACGCCGCCCACGGCGAGGAAGGCCGGGCTGATGATGCCGGCGGTGAGCTGACGCGCGTGCTGGCTGACCATGGAAAGGTGCAGGAACGTCGCCGCCATGCCGATGCCCATGCTCTGCGAAAGCTGCTGGCCCATGGTCGACATGGTCGAGGCCCGGCTCATCTGGGCGTGGTCGACGTCGGCGAAGGCCATGCCGTTGAGGGACGTGAACTGGAGCGAGCGGAAGAAGCCGCCGGTGAGCAACACGGCGTAGATTATCCAGTGGGGCGTTCCAGGCTTGAAGAGCGCGTAGGCCATGAAGGTGACGGAGACGATGACGGCGTTGACCGTCAGCGTCCGCTTGAATCCGAAGCGGGCCAGGATCGGCGGCGCGCAGGTCTTCATCACCAGGGCCGCTGCGGCGCTGGCGAAGGTCATCAGGCCGGCCTGTAACGCGGTGAGGCCGAAGGCCACCTGCAGCAGCATGGCCAGCATGAACGGCGTCGCGCCCATGCCCACGCGCATGAACGCCCCGCCCACCGTCGAGGCGTAGAATGTGCGGATCTTCAGGAGATTGAGATCGAGGATGGCGTGAGGGATGCGCGAGGCGTGCCAGGCGTAAAGCGCCAAGAGCGCCGCGCCGCCGCCCATCATCCCCGCGATCGCCAAGGGCGGCAGGGGGCCGCGGCCGAGGTTGTCGAATCCCCAGACGACGCCCGCCATGCCGAGGCCCGTGAGCACGAGGCCGATCCAGTCGAGCGGGAGGGTGTTCTCCTCGCGCACGTCCTCGATGAATTTCCAGACGAGGAAGACGCCCAGGGCGGCGATGGGCAGGTTGAGAAAAAAGATCCAGCGCCACGACCCATAGGTGATGATGAAACCGCCGATGGGCGGACCGATCACGGGGCCAAGAAGCGCCGGCATGGTGAGCACGCTCATGGCCCGGACGAGATTGTGCTTGGGCGTCGAGCGCAGCAGGACGAGGCGTCCCACCGGACCCATCATCGCGCCGGCGGCGCCCTCGCAGGCGCGGGCGAGCAGCATTTCCGGCAGATTGGTGGCAAATCCGCAGCCGGCGCACGAGGCGGCGTAGGCAACGATGGCGATCAGGAAGACGCGCTTGGCGCCGAAGCGGTCGGCCATCCAGCCGCTGATCGGCAGGAACACCGCCGAGGCCAGCAGATAGATGGTGATCGTGGTGTTGAGGTGGATAGGGTCTTCGCCGAACGAGCGCGCCATGGTGGGCAGGGCGTTGGAGATCACCGTGGCCGAGAGCGTCTGCATCATCAGCGCGCCGCCGATGATGGCCGGCACCAGAGACGAGAACGGCTTGGCGGCGTCGGCGGCCGTTTCCGGGCGCGCTTCGGCCAGGAGCTCGCGTCTCGGAGTCTCAATGATCTGGGTGACGCCGAGGATTTCGCCGGGTGCGGCGATCGCCATGTCTTCGTCGCCGGGGGGCGCGGCCATCAGCGATCGCCCGCCAGACGCCGGAGCGGCTCGGCCGCGGCGGCCAACGCCCGGCGGTCCTTGGCCCCGAGGGCGCCCAGGCGCGCGGCCAGCCAGTCGTTTCGCCGCCGGCGAATGGCCAGAAGGGCCGCCTCCCCCGCGGTGGTGACGCGCAGGCCCACGCGGCGTCGGTCGTCCGCCCTGGGCGCGTCGCGCTCGATCCAGCCGGCCGCCTCGAGACGCTTCAGGTGTGCCGACATGGAGGGCGCGCTCATTTGCTCGGCCTCGGCAAGCTCGCCGCCGCCAACGCCCGGGAACTTGGCGATGTAGCCGAGAAGCTGGGCGTCCAGAGCCGAGACGCCGGCCTTCTGCGCCGCGCGGCGGAGCAGGCGCGAGACGCGCAGCAGCCCTGGCCGGAGCGCCTCGGCCAGAGAAACGAGATCGTCATCCAGGTCGACCAAGGCCGCGACTCATCCAGATAGTTAGTTAGGAAACATAACTATCTGGCCTGGCGATCCTTTGCAAGCGTGGCTGGAAGCCAAGCGTGCTGGGCTAGAACTCGACCATATTCTTCAGCCTAGCCGCACCCAATCCATGGCTTCGAGCACATAGGGAGCGAACAAGAAATCTCGGATCTGGATGATCCGGTTTTCGGACCAGTCGGTCAGGACAAAATGCGCAGGTCTTTCCATCGAGCCGGCGCCATCGAAGACCAGCATGGCCGGCCGGCCTTCAACCGCGCCCAGGGCGAACCGCCATTTCGTCTCTTCCGCATAGCGCGTGAAATAGAGGCCGATCCTGTCGCGCCCTTCCAGCTGGAGCCGGTTCACCAGATCAAGCTTCACGTCATCGGCGAGCATGGCGCGGATGGCGTCGAAATCGCCGCTCCTAAACAGATGGACATAGGCGGTGATCTTCCGACGGTCCGCATCGGACATCAGCGGCAGGCGACTGTCCTCGGGCGCCTGCGCGAGCCGCCGCAGCGCGGCGCGCGCGCGCTGAAGCGCCGATTTGGCGGCTGTGGGAGAGCACTCGGCGATGCTTGCGATCTCGTCGACCGAATGACCCAGAACGTCCTTGAGGATCACCGCACAGCGCTGAAGTTCAGGCAGCCGCAGAAACGTCTGAAAGCTGATCGCGACGATGTCCGCCTCGGGCATGGGCGCCGCTTCGACGTCTTCCGTGAGCGGAACGACCGTGCTTCGAGACCTGTCCCGCAGGAAATCGAGGCTTGCGTTATGGGCGATGCGAAACAGCCAGCCCTCGAGATTATCCACCCTGGCGCCCTGGGCTCGCGCCTGAAGCGCTTTGACGAGGGTATCCTGCAACACATCCTCGCCACTCAACGCCGATCCCGTCATGCGCGCGCAGTAGCGATGAAGGCGTGGCCGCAGGGCCTTCAGGCGATCCTCGAATTCGTCCGTGTTCATGTACCTGGGCCTACGGCGCTTCCGCGCTCTGTTCCGCCAGGGATTGGACACCAATGTCGATGAAAATCTCCGACAGGGCGGCCGGCTGTGACAGGAATGGCGAGTGGCTGCTTTCCAATGTGTGGGTGGTTGTCTTGCCGCCGATGGCGCGGTCAACGGCCGCAATCATGTGATCCTGACCGGCCAACGGAACGGCACGATCCTGTGTGCAGCGGATGTAGTGGCGCGGAACCGCGCCAAATCTTCCAGGGGTGATTTCCGATGGGGCCAGGGCGCCGGCAATCGGTTCGTCGCAATGGAGTTGCGACGCCGCCTGCGCGAAATCGGGCTCCGACAGATCGCCATAAAAGGCGGCTTTGAGCAGCGATCTGTAGGCTTCGTCGGTTGATCCGGCGTGGATCCTGGTCGCGCCGATGGCGGCGGGGTCGCCCACAAACAGCCCGGGCGCCAGAGCCGAAGACAGGGTTTCGTGCTGGAGCACCCCGAGCAACGACACGCCGTTCGGCGCCATGAACGCGGCGAGATATACGACCGCGAGAAGCCGGTTCGGAACCTGCTCGGCGACCGCTGAAATCGTCATCCCGCCGGCCGAGTGCCCGACCAGGATGACCTTGCCTTCGCCGAGGGACGCAGCTTCTTCCACCAACGCCACCACCGCTTGCGTGCGCTCCTCCTGCGTAACGCCGGCCATGGGTGACGGCTCGGCGGCGAACGCGGCGGGGTCGAACGGGCGAAGGCCGAGCGACGTCGGGGCTATGGCATTGGCCCCCGCGCCGGGGAGGTCGAGCGTCAAAGCCGCGAAGCCGTTGGCCTCGAGGATCGGCGTCACTCCGTCCCACACTGAATGGTTGTGCCAGGCGCCGTGGACCAGGACAAAAACTGCTTTGGTTGCCGACATAGCCGATCCCTCTTCGTCTGATTTTACGATCTTCACGGCCCGTATAGGCGACCGCCCGCCGAGACGAACTTCAACAGGTTTCGCTCAACACCGCCGAGCCCACGATCGAGTCCAGGCTCGCCAGCTCCATGATCTTCGGGAAATAGGCTTTCATGCGCGGATCGCCGCGCATCGACTCGACGGCCGCGGGGGTCTCCCACTCAGAGTAGATGACGACGCCGGCGCCGTCCCTGGCCGCGATCAGCCGGGTCGTCTTCCAGCCGGGGAGCGTGCGGATCACCGTGTCGGTGTTCTGCTTCAAGAGCGCGATCAACGCATCCTGCTTCCCGGGTTTGACCTTCAGCAGATTGATCAAGATGACGGACTGGTCGGACATGGCGTGTCTCCTTCTGGTTCGGACACACCAAGGACGATCCGAAGGGCGGAAACGGATCGCGACGTAGAAGATTTTTTGAAAATCATCTCGAAGGCCGGGGCCCGGCGACGCCCCAAGAAGTGCGCTGCGTCCAAGGCGCGGCATGCTAGGTTCGTGCGCCCAGGAGGAATCCCCCATGCAGGCGAAATTCACCTATGCGATCAAGGCCGTGGCCGATATGGACAAGGCCGTGGCCTTCTACCGCGACACCTTCGGATTGACGGTCAGGTTCACCTCGCCGTTCTGGAGCGAGTTCGACACCGGCGACGTGACGCTGGCCCTGCACCCGGCTTCCGACGAGTTCCCCGCGGGCCAGGTGGAGATCGGTTTTTCCACCGAAAACCTCGCCCAGATCTACGCCGACCGCGCGGCTAACGGTCTCGACTTCTCCAAGGCGCCCCGGCTGGAGCACGGAACCTTGCTCTCACAGATCCTCGACAGCGAAGGCGCCGGCGTGTCGCTCAGCGGCAAGCCTTGAAGAGAAGGCTCGCAAACTGCGCGGCAGGCGAACCGCACGTGCGCCGCGTGCTCGCCCTATCCCCTACCGTCATGGCCGGGCGACGTCCCGGCCATCCATTTGGAGCGCCTGGATGGACGGCCATGCCCGGCATGGCCGGGGTCGGCGCTTCCACCGCGGCTGACATGCCCTGCCTTAGCCGCGCCGGGCGCGGCCACCCGCAATTTACCGTTCATGGATAGCCGGGACTTTCGCCCGGCTATGACGTTCGTTGTTTTGGGGAAGGCATCCGCGATGATCAGTGGCGGAGGCGCTGCGTTTATCACGCGGGCGTCGCCATGAACCCCGCCACGGTGAGCCACAGGCTGGCCGCGAAGCCCACGACCATGACCAGCTGGAACCGCCGCGGATAACCGACGATACGATAGAAGGCGGCGAGCGCCGGGGGTGGGACGGCCATGATGGCGAAGCCCTTGATGAGGACCACCCAGCCGAGCGCGGTCACGGCGATAGTGAGCGCGCCACCCGTCCACAAATTGTGACCGACGACCATGGCGGCGCCGCCGGCCGTGGTGAAGATGCCGGTGACGAGGAGAAGCCCAGGCTGGTCCATCATCGAACTGATCGCCGCCAGGGCGGACTTGGGCCGCGCCGCCAACGCCGCGCACATGAGCACACACCCGAGGCCGACGAACCTGGCGAGGTAGATGGTGAGCGGCGACATGGGCGTTCCTCGATTCCTATCCGCGGATGACGCAGATTAGCGCGGATGGCCGTCCGCGCCCTAACGAGGCCGTGAGCGGGGCTCGATTGACGAACCTGGGCCACGCCCCTTAGCTCGGGTTTGGCATTCATTCGGGGAAGCGCGTGACAGCAAGAGTAGCGATCGTGACTGGCGCGTTCGGGGCCCTGGGCCGGGAGGTCGCAGAGGCGGCGATCGAGGCCGGTTACAATGTCGCCGCCATCGACTTCGCTCCCGCTCCCATCGCGGACGCCAAGACCATGGCGCTGGGCGGGGTGGACCTGGCCGATCCGGCGCAGACCGCCGCCGCCGTAGCCTCCGTGGTCGAGCGGTTCGGGCGGATCGACGTGCTGTTCAACATCGCCGGCGGCTTCCGGTTCGAGACCGTGGCCGAGAGCAGCGTCGCCGCCTGGGAGCAGATGCACCGCATCAATCTCCTGACCGCGCTCAGCGCCTCCATGGCCGCTCTGCCGCACCTGGCGGCCAGCGGCGCTGGGGCCATCGTCAATGTGGGCGCGGGCGCGGCGGTGAAGGCCGGCGCCGGCATGGGCGCCTATGCCGCGTCCAAGTCCGCCGTCCACCGCCTCACCGAAGCCCTGGCGGAGGAATGGAAGGGGCGCGGCGTGACAGTCAACGCGGTGCTGCCCTCGATCCTGGATACGCCTGCCAATCGCGCCGACATGCCAAAGGCGGACTTTTCCAAATGGGTGGCCCCGCGAGACCTGGCGGCGGTGATGCTGTTCCTGGCTGGCCCCACCGCGCGCGCGGTGACCGGCGCGCTCGTCCCGGTGACGGGCGGGGTCTAAGAAGGAATGTGTTTAGTGTACTTCCACCGTAGTCCCAGGACACCGAGGGAGGTTAGGTGAAGCGTTGGCTTCTCAGGCTCGGGGCCTTCCTATCGCTGGTCGCTGGGCTCTATTTTCTCCGCGATGCGGACGGCTTCCTGCCTTTTTCCTTCCATAGCGGCTGGACGCTCTACCCTCCGGGCTACTTCGAAGCCGAAACCAGGAACGTCCTAATTGGGGGTGCGCTGCTGTTGGCCTCTGTCGCGCTGGCCGTGTTTTCGCTCAGGCGCTATCGATCGCTTGCGTTTGCGAAAAGCATAATCGCCGCCCAGCTGGAGCAAAACGGGAATATTGCGCCCGTCCCCTAAAAACGTACGAAGGCCTTCTAGCAAAGAATGCCTCCCCCTAGTCCGCCGCGAAGGCCAGCGGCGCGCCGGCGGTGAAGGCGGTCTTGTCGGCCAGTTCGCGCTTGGCGGCCTCGTATTCGGCGGCGAGACGCGCCACCAGTTCGCCGGCGCCCGGCACGGACTTCACCGCGCCGATCCCCTGGCCGCAGCCCCAGATGTCGCGCCACGCCTTGGCGCTCTGATTGCCGCCGGAGTTGAAGTTCATCTTCGACGGATCGGCCTCAGGCAAATCGTCCGGATCGAGGCCGGCGGCCATCACGCTCGGGCGCAGATAGTTGCCGTGAACGCCGGTGAAGAGGTTGGTGTAGATAATGTCCTCGCCGCCGTGGCCGACGATCATCTCCTTGTAGCCCTGCTGGGCGTTGGCCTCGCGCGTGGCGATGAAGGCGGAGCCGATATAGGCGAGGTCGGCGCCCATGGCCTGGGCGGCCAAGACGGCGCGGCCATTGGCGATGGCGCCCGAGAGCGCGATCGGCCCGTCGAACCACTCGCGCAGTTCCTGGATGAGGGCGAAGGGCGACAGCCGGCTGGCGTGGCCGCCGGCGCCGGCCGCCACCGGGATCAGACCGTCGGCGCCCTTCTCCACCGCCTTGCGGGCGAAGAAGGCGGAGATCACGTCGTGCAGCACGACGCCGCCCCAGCCGTGCACGGCGGCGTTCACGTCCTCGCGCGCGCCCAGCGAGGTGATGACGATGGGGACTTTGTATTTGGCGCACAGTTCGACGTCTTCCTCGAGCCGGTTGTTGGTCTTGTGGACGATCTGGTTGACCGCGAACGGGGCCGACGGCGCCTCCGGATGGGCTCGGTCATGGTCCGCCAGCTCCTCGGTGATGCGCGCCAGCCATTCGTCGAGCTGGGAGACCGGGCGCGCGTTCAGCGAGGGAAACGAGCCGACGATCCCGGCCTTGCACTGGGCGATGACCAGGTCCGGCCCTGAGACGATGAACAGCGGCGAGCCGATCACCGGCAGGCGCAGGCGATCGCGCAGAACGGGCGGCAGAGCCATGAATTTCCTCCATCTAAACGTTGTTCACTTCTAGCAGTTAACGCCCGGCTGGCAAGTCCTCGCCTTGTGCGCCGCCGCCAGATAGAGACCGCCCCCATGACCGACGCGTTTCAGATCATCGTCCGGGGACCGCGCGCCGAAGTTCTCGCCGCGTCGGCGGCGCTGGAAGGCGACCTGGCGCTCGAGGAAGCGACGTTCTCGTATATCGAGGAGGACGAGCGGCGCTGGCGGATCGACGCCTATCCGGCCACGAAAGATGAGGCGGCGGCGTTCGAAGCGGGCCTGGCGGCGTTCCCCGGCCTCGCGGTGACCAAGATCAAGCTGGCTGACGCCGACTGGATCGCGCTCTCGCTCTCCGGCCTGCCGCCAGTCGTGGCGGGGCGGTTCTTTGTCTTCGGCGCCCACGACGCCGGCAGCGTGCCGGCGGGCGCCGTTGCCTTGCGCATCGAGGCCGGCGCGGCCTTCGGCACCGGTCATCACGGGACGACCGTGGGTTGCCTCGCGGCCTTCGACGGCTTGCTGAAGTCCCGGCGATTCAGGCGCGTGCTGGATGTGGGGACGGGCACGGGCGTGCTCGCCATCGCGGCGGCGCGCACCGGAACCCACCAGACGGTGGGCACGGACATCGATCCGGACTCGGTGCGGATCGCGGCGGAAAACGCAGGCCTGAACCGCGCCCGCGCCAGGTTCGTGCGCGCGGATGGTCTTTCACACCGCGCGGTGAAGCGGCGCGCGCCCTACGATCTGGTGTTCGCCAACATCCTCGCCGGCCCGCTGGTCGGTTTGGCCCAGGACATCCGCGGCGCGCTTCGGCCGGGTGGCTTGGTCATTCTCTCGGGCCTGCTGCGGACCCAGGCGAGGCGCGTCCGCGCCGCCTACGTCGCTCGCGGCTTTCGCGTGGTCCGCCGCCTGGATATCGACGCCTGGACCACGCTGGTGTTGGCGCGGCGGGGTAGGACTTAGGCCCACAAACGCGAGGTCCGAGCCGGACCTCGAACCCCGAAAGCGACATCGACCTGCGCATCCACGCCAGCAAGAGCTTGCACGCTCCGGGTGCTCCCGCAGCTGGCCCGAAGGCCATTGTCGCGCAGCCGATTGTCGGCCACCCAGCCAAGCCCGCTGCTCAGCAGACCGCGCCACAGTGCTATGCCGCCTAATGTCTGCTTTCGACCCAAAGCAGACATTAGCGAGGCGATCTTCCGTCGTAATCACTCGCGCGTTGGCGTCGTCGTTCCCCTGCAAATGACTGCTTTGGGTCGAAAGCAGACATTAGGCGGCGTAACATCGTGGCGCGGTCTGCTGAGCAGCGGGCTCCGCCGGGTAACCCCTAGCCATGGCTGGTCGTATCCACGCAGACTCGGAGCTGGTTGCATTGCGGGATGTCGAAGGATTTCTTGATCAGGCTTCTCCGCGTTCAGGTAAAAACCATGTTCCGACCTGCCGATCCCATAAACCCCCCGGCTTTGGCTGCTTCGCGCCTCTGCTTCGCAGTCGCGGGGATGAGCGGATTTTGGGGGCGCTGCGCGGTTAGCGCTCCGCCGCGCGCTCGATCGACTCCAACACCGACGCGCGCGCGTGATCGGCGTCCCTCCAGCCCAGCAGCTTGACCCACTTTCCGGGCTCCAGATCTTTGTAGTGCGTGAAGAAGTGCACGATCTGCTCGAGGGTGATTTTCGGAAGGTCGGTGTGCTCGTGCACATGGTCGTAGCGCGTGGTCAGCCGGCTTGACGGCACGGCCAGGATCTTCTCGTCCTCGCCCGCCTCGTCCTCCATCATCAGGACGCCGATCGGGCGGCAGTTCATCACCGCGCCCGGAACCACCGCCCGGGTGTTGGCGACGATCACGTCGCAAGGATCGCCATCGCCTGACAGGGTGTTGGGGATGAACCCGTAGTTCCCCGGATAGCGCATGGGCGTGTAGAGGAACCGGTCGACGACCAGCACGCCGGCTTTCTTGTCCATCTCGTATTTGATCGGCTCTCCGCCCACCGGCACCTCGATCAGCACATTGATGTCGTGCGGCGGGTTGATACCGATGGGGATGGCTTCAATGCGCATGGCGGTCCTCGGACATGGGGTCAGGTCGCCGGCGCGGCTTCGCCGATCTCGGCCAGGATCTGGGCTTCGAGCTTGGGGTTGGCCTCACCGTCGGCGGTGTTCATCACATGCTTGGGCACCAGCAGGATCACCGGCACGATCAGGCCGTAGACAATGGTCGTGACGATCACGCAGTAGACGAAGCCGTTGGTCGGGCTGGCGGCGTAGATCTTGGAGCCGAGAAGGTCGCCGCCACGGTAGGCGAGCAGGTTGCCGGCGGCGATGAACATCATCATCGTCCCCTGCAAACCCGGCGGGCACGAGCGCATGGCCAGGTCATAGATCGCCGCCGCGGCGATGCCGCCCAGCATGCCGATGGGAAGAGCCAGCCACAGAGCCTGGGCGCCCGTGTGGATGAAGGCCAGCGGGATCATCTGCGGCACTGTGATGATCAGGCCCCACCACAGCAGCTTTTCCAGCGTCACCCGTCTGCACAGCCAGGCGTAGAGAAAGAAGATCGGTATGAAGGCAGCCACGAAGATCGCGTAGTAATAGCCGTAGTAGGCATCGGGAGCGTGCAGCTTATTGGTGAGGTAATACTGAAGCGGCGTGTTTGATCCCGGCGAGAACTGGAACATGAAGATCATCAGGATCGGCGCATAGATCGCCTTGTGCTTGAACAGGCGCTTTACATCGCCCCACAGGTCCGTCCTCTTGGCGTACGGCTTGTCGTAGGCGCCCTCGAAAACCGCCTTTGGCCGCCACAGGCCAAACGCCCCCAGCAGGAGGGTGAAGAAAGCCACCAGCAGCAAGGTCTGGGAGGGTTTCAGGTGATCGGCCACCCAGCCCGACGTGAGCGCGCCGACGATATAGGGCACGGAGCTGACGATGTTCCACAGCGCGCTCAGGCGGCCGCTCATCAGCTTTTCCTGACCGACCAGCGCCAGAAGGCCCCAGTAGGCCGCGCTGATGAAGCCGCCCGTCACCATGGCGAGAAGCACGCCAATCATCAGGGTGGTGTAGGAGAGCGGGCTGAAAGCCATCCACACGAACACCGCCGCCGTGATCGGCGCAAAGATCAACAGATAGCCCCGGTCGCGCAGGCCGAATGGGTTCCACAAATCCCGGGTCATGCCGAAGATGAAGGCGACGTAGGCCGGAAGGCCGGTGATCAGCCTGAACGTCGAGACCGATACGGCGCTCTCATGCAGCTGATTCTTCAGCATGAAGGTGGTGGAGATATCGACGAGGTAGGCGACCGGGGTGCTCAGGAAGAGCAGGAAGGTCAGGGGCGCGAAGTAGAGGTAGATCTGACCAGTGCGTGTCTCGCCAGGGACGGCGGCTATCGTCATTCAGTTCCCCTCCCCGCCCGCGCGGCGCGCCTGGCCACCATGCAGCATCCGAACCGTCCGGTGAAGCGGGTGGGCGCCGCCGAGCGTGGTTGTCCCCGGGGAACCGGCGATCCGCCGGGCCGTTGCAGACAGCACAGCTCCGCCAGTGAAGTTTCCAGGGAAATACCATGACCGACTTCGATCCGGACCGAGTCACCGAGGTGCGAACCACCATCGATCCGCTCGGCCGCCCCGCCACCGAGGTGACGCGTACGGTCGTAAAATCGAACACCGCCGCCTGGTGGGCCATGGGTCTGGTGGGCGTCGCGCTGATCGCCGCGGTCACCTATGTGATCACCCGGCAGCCGGCGGCCCCGACAAATACCGATGCGGCGGTCGCCGCCGCGACCACGCAAGTGCACACCCAGGATGCGGCCCAGGACGCCCAGACCGCCGCCGCTCAAGCTCAGTCCGCCGCGGCCCAGGCCGCGGACCGGTCCAGCCCGGCGCCGGCCCCCATAGCCCAGCCGGCCACTGCGCCGGCTCCGCCAGTTGATGCCGCGCCCGCGCAGCGCGACCAAAACAGTTCGGACTCTTCAGAAAGCCAAGCCCCGCCGCAATAGGCGAGGTTTCCTCCGGCGGCCGCCTTTCTCTTCCCCCTTCACAAGGGGGAAGTGGCCCGAAGGGCCGATGGGGGATCGGACAGGGGGCCTTCTCCGGAAACACCCCCCTACCCCGACTTCGTCGGCACTTCCCCCCGATGCGGGGGGAAGAGAAGCTCCCCGCTAGCCCTTCGCGCGCTAAGGCCTTAAATCCACGGTCATGCGCCAGACATTCGACGAGACCACCAATCCTTCGTTCGGGCCGCGGCATGCGCCGCTGATCCGCAAGGCCATGGCCGAGCAGGGCCTGGACGGCTTTGTCATCCCGCACGAGGACGAGCACCAGAACGAGTATCTGCCGGCGGCCAACGACCGCCTGGCCTGGGCCACCGGCTTCACCGGCTCGGCCGGGGCGGCGGTGATCCTCAAGGAGGCGGCGGCGATCTTCGTGGACGGCCGCTACACCCTGCAGGTGCGCGACCAGGTGGATCAGAAGCTGTTCGAGATCCGCGACCTCGTGGAGGGCGGCGTCCCGGCCTATCTGTCCGAGGCAGCCCGGCCCGGCTGGACGATCGGCTATGACGCTCGCCTGCACAGCCCGGACGCCCTAGCGCGCCTCAAGGTCGCCACGGAAAAGGCCGGCGCCCGGCTGGAAGCGGTGACGGTCAATCCGTTGGACGAGGCGTGGGGATCTGAGCGACCCGCCCAGCCCGCGGCGCAAGTCGTGCCCCACCCGCTCGAGTACTCGGGCGAAGACTCCGCCTCGAAGCGGGCGCGGGTGGGCAAGGCGTTGGGTGAGCAGGCCGCGGCGGCCGTGATCACCTCGCCGGCCTCCATTGCCTGGCTGTTCAATGTGCGCGGCGGCGACGTGAGCCGCTCGCCATTGCCGCTGGCCCAGGCGATCCTGAACGCGGACGGGTCAGCGCGCCTGTTCCTAGATCCGGCCAAGGTGTCTCCCGACCTCAGAGCCTGGCTCGGTAACGAGGTGCGGCTGGAACGGCCGGACGACCTGACCGCCGCCCTGGAGAGCCTCGCCGGCGAGCGCGTGCTGGTGGACCCGGCGGCGTCCTCGGCCTGGTATTTCGAGACGCTTCGGAACGCCGGCGCCGAGACCGTTGCGGCGGCTGATCCCTGCGCTCTCCCCAAGGCGTGCAAGAACGAAGTGGAGATCGAGGGCTCCCGGCGCGCGCATCGGCGCGACGGGGCGGCGCTGACCCGCTTCCTGCACTGGCTGGCCACCGACGCCCAGGCGAGCCTGCCGGACGAAGTGGAGGTCGTGGGCAAGCTGGAGGCCTTCCGTGAGGCCACCGGCGCTCTGAAGGATCTCTCGTTCGACACCATCGCCGGCGCCGCCTCGAACGGGGCCATCGTCCACTACCGGCCGACCAATCGGCTGAACAAGAAAAGCCAGGCCGGCTCACTGCTGCTGGTGGACAGCGGCGCGCAATATCTGGACGGCACCACCGATGTCACCCGCACGGTGGTCATGGGCGAGCCGACGCAGGAGATGCGGGAGCGCTTCACCCTGGTGCTCAAGGGCCACCTGGCCCTGGCGCGGGTGCGGTTTCCGGCCGGGACTACTGGCTCTGCGCTCGACGCGCTCGCCCGCGCAGCGCTCTGGGCGCACGGATTCGACTACGACCACGGGACGGGTCACGGCGTCGGCTCATACCTCGGCGTGCACGAGGGCCCGCAGCGGATCGCAAAACAGCCCAACGCCGTCCCACTCCAGAGCGGGATGATCGTCTCAAACGAGCCCGGCTACTATAAGGAAGGCGCCTACGGAATCCGGATCGAGACCCTTCAGGTCGTAACGCCCGCCGCGTCGATCGCCGGCGGCGAGCGGCCGATGTTGGGGTTCGAGACCCTGACCCTCGCGCCGATCGACCGGCGGCTCGTGGCGCGCGATCTGCTTTCAGGCGACGAACGCGCGCAGCTCGACGCTTATCACGCACGGGTGCACACGGAGATCGGGCCGCTGGTGGAAGCGGACGTTCGCGCCTGGCTCGAGAAGGCCTGCGCGCCCATCTGACCGCGAGGCGCGTGTCTGGCGAGAGCCCAGGCGGGCCTCGGTGAATAAGGAATGGCCGTCCTCAAAGCCTTCGCGAGAAGGCCGAGGACGGCCAAGTTCAAGGCGGCGGCAAACTCACCCTGGAAAATCATTTTTTCACCCCACTTGTTCGGACCGCTCCGCACGGCCCAGCTATTGTTTTGGCGGCTCATTATCTCTTGGGAGGAATGAGCACGGGTTCGGCGAACCAGGGGCCGATCAGCTGACCGGCCTCGCTGGCCAGCAGGCTGAGAACCGCCAGGGCCGCGATGGCGTCGACCACCACGATCACCTGAAGAACACCCTGCAACCCCATACCCCACCCCTCGTCCAAACCCCTGGCGCCTGTGCGCCGAGGCCAATGCAAATGAACTTTCGATCGCCACGGCACGCACGCGGATCAGCAGATCACGCTGCCCGCGTCGAAGATCTTGACCAGATCGTCGTAGCCTTCGTGCAAGGCGACGATCCTCGGGTCGTCGATCCGCACCAGGCCGGAATCGAACACCAGAGTCGTGGATTGGATATGGCCGAGACGGGTGTGCGCGTTGGCGTCGCGGGACCTGGCGCCGCCAGCAGCCGCGTCGAAAGCGTTCTGTAGAGCCATCGGGTAACCCCTTCGAGATGAACGCGCCGAATGAAGCGCGTCGAACACCCCGGAATGGACACCTGAACCGCGCGCCGCGACAGGACGGAAAACCGATGATTTGCCGATCATTTGCCGATCTAGTGTGCTGGATTTGAAGTTCGTCTGTTCATTGGGTTGGCTGCGAAGCGAACTTCAAATCCAAAAAGCACAATAGAAACACAGACTTGCTAGTGTCCTTATCGAATCCGAAGTTCGTCTGAGCCCGCCACAAGCGCCTGCGTACTTCGGAACCGGGACACTAGGCGCCCGGACGGGCGTTGAATGACCCGTTCCGACCGCAGGGAATCGAACTTGCCTCCCCCAAACAAAGAACGTCATGGCCGGGCGTTCGTCCCGGCCATCCAAGAACGCCTGATGCCGGGTGGTCGCGCCCGGCGCGGCCATGGCGGAGCATTTCTACCGCGGTTCAACGGTCGAACCGTGACCATGCCCGCATGGTCACCCGCACGCACGCGCCGAGTGGATGGCCGGGACTTCCGCCCGGCCATGACGGTAGGGAAAAGCAAAGCGCGCAGCCCACACGCGATTGCGCTGCTTCGATCGGATGATTTCCGTCGATTGGCCGACCAGGAATTGGCCCGGTGGCGGGCGTTTCGGCAAGGCGTCGCTTGACGGCGGCGGTCAGGTCTGGCTCACGCGGCGTCGAGAAGATTTTGGAGGAAGCATGGCCGTGGATGTCGCCAAGACGCTGGGATTCATTCGCCAGCGCGGCCCCGGGATGGCCCTCGAGTTCACGGTCAATTTCGCCCTGCCGTTCCTGATCTACGACTTAGGCAAGGCGAGGCTGGGCGACGTCCACGCCCTGATGGCGTCTTCCGGGCCGCCGATCATTTGGAGCCTTATCGAATTCGCCCGCAAGCGCCGCGTCGACGCGATTTCGATCATGGTGCTGGCCGGGATCGGCCTCTCGCTGCTGGCCTTCCTGGGCGGCGGCTCGGCGAAATTTCTACAGCTCCGGGAAAAGCTCGTCACCGGCCTCATAGGTATTGCCTTCCTGGTCTCGGTGGTCGTCCGCCGGCCGCTGATCTACGAATTCGCTCGGGCCAGCATGATCCGGCAATCCTCGTCCGAGCTCGAGGGCTTCGAGGCGCGGCGCAACGATCCGGGGTTCAAGCGCGTGATGACCACCATGACTCTGGTGTGGGGATTTGGCCTGATCGCCGACACCGCCGCCGGCTGCGTGCTCGTGATGTCGCTCTCAATCCGCGACTACCTGCTCGCGAGCCCGTTCCTGGGCTACGGGACCGCGGGTCTGCTGACCGCGTGGACGTTCTGGTACGTGCGCCGCGCCCGGGCCAGAGGCGACGCCCGCCGCGCCGCGGAAGCCGCGGCGGCGGAAGAACCCGCTTCGACCTAGACCCGCTCACACCTCTCCCGGAGGGAGAAGTAATTCAGGGCGTTTCGCGAGCTTCGTCGGCGGCCGCGGCGGCTGCGGCCGCACGGGCTTCAGCGGCGGCGGTAGCGGCTTCAGCACGAGCATCGGCGATGGCTTTGCGCACCTCCGCCGAGTCCATGACGTGGCGCGCCTGCTCCATCGCCCTCTGGACTTCGGCCGAGCTCATGGCCTCCGCGACCTGCCGCCGGACGGCTTCGCGGGTTTGCACCCGGGCCTCGGCCAAGGCTCGCCGGACCTCTGGCGATTCCAGGGCGCGCCTGGCGGCCGCTTCGGCGCGGAACGCCTGACGGGTGGCGTCGCGGATCTGAGCCTCGTCGATCCTGGGCGGAGCCGGGGGCAGCGGCGGCAAGGGCGGCAGCGGGGGAAGCGGCGCAAGATTCGCGGGCGGCGCAGGCGGCGCCGGGGGTTCGGGCGGGATCGGGGGTTCGGGCGGCGTCGGCGGTTCGGCCTGGGCCAGAACCAGACGCCGGGCGTGCAAGGCGTGTAGGTGCGTGATCGGCGCGACGGGCGCGATGGGGGCGACCGAAGGCACGGGCGCGATCGGGGGGACGGGAGCAACGGGCGCCGTGGCGCCCACCGTCTGGGCGAGCGCCGGCGTCACGTGAAGTAGCAGCGCAGGTGCAATGACGGCCGCCGCCATGGCCCCGCCGGCCAGAATCCGCAGGCGCCTCGGCGCGCGCGGCCCTTTGATAATGTGCATCAATCTATCCTCCAGGTCGCCACGACCAATGAGCGCCACGAGGGCGGGGGAAGTCTCGCCGGACTCGCGCGGGCGCAGGGTGTCGGCGAGGGTGATAAGGCGCCGGGCGTAGGCGTCGCGGGATCCCAGCGCCGTGGACGCCATGGCGTCGCAGGCGATCTCCCGGCTGCGGCGCGCGCCAGCCTTGATTTCATAGATGACCGGGTGCCAGCAGGCCGGCAGGGCGATGAGCTCGCAGGCCAGGTTGAGCGCATAGTCGCGCCTGGCGATGTGGGCCAGTTCGTGCAGCAAGGCGGCGCTCTGCTCGTCTTCGCCCAGGCGGGCGAAGGCGCGCGGGGCAAGGATCATCGGCGCCCGGGCGCCCACGACCACCGGCCCTCTGATGGCGTCCGACAGGCGCACGGGCGGCGGCGCCACGCGATGGGCGCGGGCCGCTTTGGCCAAGGCGTCGCCGACGGCAGGGCTGAGCTCGAAGGCGCTCGAGGCCCGCGCCAGGGTGCCGGCGCTCCGCCAGGCGCGGATGAGGCGCAAGGCCCCGATGGCGAACGCCGCGGCGAAGGCGAGCGCAATGCCGCGCGCCAGCGTAGGATCGATGACGATGGGCGGCAAACCCAAGGTCGGCGTATCGGCTGTCGCCACGACAGGGGTCATGACCGGCAGGACGATATCGGGCACAGGGCGCACCGAGACGCTGAGGGCTTCCGCCGCCGGGATGGCCGGCAGGGCGACCGCCAGGACCAGAGCGGCCACCCACACCAGATGCCGCGCCCTGGGGCCCAGGCCACCGACACGGGTCAGCACCGCCGCGCCGATGGCAACCAGCGGGATCTGCCAGACGGCGTTCACGGCATAGTCGATCAGGATCTGATCCATCATTGGGTCTCCCCGTCCCGCTCCAGCAGCTTGGAGGCGCGGGCGATTTCCTCGGCGGTGATCTGGCGGGTGTCGATGAGCGACATCAACAGGGCCTCGCCCGAACCCCCGAACATGCGCCCCACCAAGTCGGAGAGCGCGCCGGCCATGGCGCCTTCGCGGCTGATCGCCGGCGCATAGACATAGGCGCGGCCGGAAAGCTGACGGCGGACCTTCTTCTTTTTCAGAAGCACGCCCAACATGGTCTGGACGGTGGTGTAGGCGAGCTTGCCGCCAAGCCTCTCCTGCGCCTCGGCCACGGTGGCCGGGCCACCGCTCCACAGCGCCTGCATGATCTCCAGCTCGAGCGGCGTGAGGACGAGTCTGGGGGACGCCATGGCTGCTCCTAATTCCTTAGGCGTCAGCCTTGCGCGCCGGGCCCGGCCCGGTCAACTAAACTTTTAGTAGGGAAGTGTCCGTCGCGCCGGAGCGGCCGATGCGGGCTCTCACGAATAGGTGTCGGCGATGCGCGCGAGCGACGCCGCCTGATCGGCGCTGACCTCGTCCGGCCGCCAGGTCGCGCGCTCGGCAGGCTCGCCGGTAAAGTGATGGAAGAAGACCAGCGCCGCAAAATAGGTCCCCGCCTGGCTCGGGTGATGGCCATCCGACGACAGAAGATCGGGTGCGCCGGGCGCAGCCTGCGCCTCGGCGAAAGCTTCACCCACGCGCACGATGGGCACCGAATAGAGGTCGGCGTTGGCATGGACCGCGGACGTCATGTCGCCGACGTTGGCGTAGCCGGGATCGCCCCCCTGCGCGCCGACCCACGGCTCAAAGTACTCAGGTGAGCCCCCCGACTGGCGGATGGCGCTTGTCCAGTTTCCCAGGGCTTCGCGCGCGTCCTCCACATCCCCCGGCTGGAACCAGAAAAAGCTGTGCTCCTGCAGGACGACGCTATCGAAACGCTCCGCGCGGATCCGCTTCAGACCGCAGCCGTCGGCGTAGAGTTGCTTGAGGGTGGCGTCCGGAATGGTGTTCGAACCCACGATCAGTTTCACCGGGCTCTGGGGGTCGGAGTTCGCCACCTTGATGAGCGTGCCCGGCAGGTCGTTGACGTAGGTGAGGCTGTTGCCCACGAACAGCACCTTGACCTCCCGGCTCCCCTGGCTCGAAGTCATCAGCCCCATGTGATCGGTCATCCGAGGCAGGCAGACGCCGAGGACCTGCCGGTTGCAGCCAATGAGCCCTAATGCGAGCGCAGCGGCGGCGAGAGAGGAGATCACGGACCTGGAATTCATCAACGCCCCGCAAGATTCACCATTGTTCCGCATACACGCGTTTGCCGTTCGCCTCGCCGCGCTTCAATGTCGCGGGCCGTTACTAGATGACGCGTGAAGGCGGGAGACCCAGGCATGAGCGCGATCCGACGGGCCGAGCGTTTCTGCGCGCGCTTTGGACTGAAGGCGCCGATCTTGCTAGCGCCGATGGCGGGCGTCTCGGCCCCTGAGCTGGCGGCCACGGTCATGCAGGCCGGCGGGATGGGCGCGTGCGGCGTTCTGATGATGTCGCCGGAGGCCATCCTCGACTGGGCCGCCAAGGTGCGCGCGGTCGCCGACGGTCCGTTCCAGCTCAACAATTGGGTGCGCGATCCGGCCCCGGTGCGCGACCCGGCGCACGAGGCGCGCGTGCGAGCTTTCCTTGGCGATTGGGGTCCGGCCGCGCCCGCCGAGGCGGCAGACGGGACGCCGCCTGACTTCGCCAGCCAGTGCGACGCCATGCTCCAGGCCGCCCCCGTGGCGATCTCTTCGGTCATGGGACTTTACGCTCCCGCGTTCGTCACCGCCATGAAAGCGTGCGGCATCGCCTGGTTCGCGCACGTTTCCAGCGTAGCGGAGGCGCGGGCGGCCGAGGCGGCGGGGGCTGATGTGATCGTGGCCCAGGGCACGGAGGCCGGCGGTCACCGGGGCTGTTTCGACGCCTTGGCCGACGAGCGGCGCGCGGCGGGGCTTATCGCCCTGCTGCCGGCGGTGGTCGATGCGGTGAATGCGCCCGTCGTGGCCGCCGGCGCCCTCGCCGACGGGCGCGGCGTCGCCGCCGCCCTGGCGCTGGGGGCAAGCGCGGCCATGATCGGCACCGGTCTGCTGCGCTCACCCGAGGCGGCCATCGATCCAGCCTGGGCGGCTGGCCTGGCGCGGGCCGGCCCGGACGACACCCTGGTGAGCCGCGCCTTCAGCGGCCGTGCGGGCCGCAGTCTCGCCACCGCCTATGTGTTGGCCGCCACGACGCCTGACGCACCGGCACCCGCCCCCTACCCTGTCCAGCGCGGCCTGACCGCCGCCATGCGCCGCGCGGGCGCGGGTGATCTGGACCGGCTGCAAGCGTGGTCAGGACAGTCGGCGTGCCTGGCTCGCGCTGCTCCTGCGGGCAGGATCGTGCGCGAGGCCTGGGCGGAAGCGAAGGCCTTGCTGGCTTAGTGCGATCCACTGTGCGGGTTCAACTCAATCGCCGATCCGCGCCAGCCACTCCTCCTCGGTCAGCACCTCGATCCCCAGTTCGCTGGCGGTCTTGAGCTTGGAGCCGGCGCCTGGGCCCGCGACCACGATATCGGTCTTCTTCGACACCGAGGAGGCGACCTTGGCCCCCAGGCTTTCTGCGCGCGCCTTGGCTTCGTCGCGGGTCATGCGCTCGAGGGCGCCGGTAAACACCACAGTCTTGCCGGCGACTGGGCTGTCCGTAGCCGGCTTGGCGGCGTCCTCGATGGTCAGCTCACGGACGAGATCAGTGACCAGGCGCCGGTTGTGCGGCTCGGAGAAATAGGCGGCCATGGCGCGGATCACCGCTTCGCCCACCTGGTCCAGGGCGTCGAGTTCGGCGATGGAGTCAGCGTCGCCCGCGGCGACCTTGTCCATGGCGGAAAGGAAGCTCTCCGCGTCGCCATAGCCTCGGGCCAGCACCGTCGCGGTCTGTTCGCCGACGTGGCGTACGCCCAGGGCATTGATGAACCGCTCCAGAGAGATCGTCCGGCGCGCGTCGATGGCGGCGGCGAGGTTGGCCACCGACGTCTCACCGTAGCCTTCGCGTTCCCGCAGCACCGCGAGCTTTTCCTCGCTACGTCCGAGACGAAAGATGTCGGCCGGCTCGCGGATCAGGCCTTCATCATGGAACGCGGTGAGCTGTTTCTCGCCCAGGCCCTCGATGTCAAAGGCGCGGCGGGTGACGAAGTGCTTGAGATGTTCGATGCGCTGGAACGGACAGGCCAGTTCGCCCGTGCATCGGCGCACGACGGTCTCCGCCCCCGAGGCGGTGGTCTCGCGCGCCAGCGGCGTTTTCAGATGGCAAGGGCAGACGGTCGGAAACTCATAAGGCGTCGCTCCGGCCGGACGCTCATCGAGGACCACACCCACGATCTGGGGAATGACGTCGCCGGCGCGCTGGACGATCACCGTGTCGCCGAGGCGCAAATCCTTGCGCGCGATCTCGTCGGCGTTGTGCAGCGTGGCGTTGACCACCACCACTCCGCCGACGGTGACGGGGGTGAGGCGGGCCACGGGCGTCACCGCCCCGGTGCGGCCGACCTGGATGTCGATGGCCTCCAGGAGCGTGCGCGCCTGCTCAGCCGGGAACTTGCGCGCCACGGCCCAACGCGGCGAGCGCGAGACGAAGCCCAGGCGGCTCTGCCAGTCCAGGCGGTCGACCTTGTAGACGACGCCGTCGATATCGAAGGCGAGGTGCGGGCGTAGCCGCTCCATCTCGGCATAGGCTGCGAGAAGACCTTCGACGCCTGCGACCCGCGCCGCCTGGGGCGTCACCTGGAAGCCCCAGGACCTCAAGGCCTCCAGCGCCTGCCACTGGCTTTCAGCGAACGGCGACGAGAGAAGTCCCCAGGCATAGGCGAAGAACCGCAACGGCCGCTGGGCGGTAACCGCCGGATCGATCTGACGCAGGGAGCCCGCGGCGGTGTTGCGCGGATTGACATAGGTGCGCTGGCCCGCCGCCTCGGCCACCGCGTTGATCGCGGCAAAATCTTCGTGGCCCAGATAGACCTCGCCGCGGATCTCGATAACGTCCGGCCACCCCCCGCCCGCAAGGCGATGGGGAATTTCGCCGATGGTGCGCAGGTTGGTGGTGACGTCCTCACCCACCCGGCCGTCGCCACGCGTGGCCCCCTGAACGAGCCGGCCCGCTTCGTAGCGGAGGGAGGCCGAGAGGCCGTCGATCTTAGGCTCGGCGGTATAGGCCACGACCTCGTCGCCCAGACGCAGGAAGCGGCGCACGCGGGCGTCGAACTCGGCCGCGTCGGCGTCGGAGAAGGCGTTGTCGAGGCTGAGCATGGGAACGCCATGGGTCACCGGCGAGAACGTCAGGGCCCTCGTGGCGCCCACCTTCCTGGACGGAGAATCCTCGTGCACAAGGAGCGGGAAACGCGCCTCGATCTCGGCGTTGCGCCGCTTGAGCGCGTCGTAATCGGCGTCGGAGACGGCGGGCGCGTCATCCTGGAAATACCGCCGGTCGTGCTCGGCCAACTCGCCTGCCAGCCGCGCCAGCTCGTCGGCAGCCTCCGCCTCCGTGAGGTCAGCGGGGGGTTTCACGCCGCCATCAGGGCGCGGGCGGCGGCTCTCGCCGCCTCGGTGATGGTCTCGCCGGAGAGCATGCGGGCGATCTCCTCTTCACGGGCGGTCTCGCCCAGCGTCTCCACGGCAGTGCGTTCGGCGGCGCCGGCCCCGAGCTTGCTGACACGCCAGTGGGCGTCGGCACGGGCCGCCACCTGCGGACTGTGGGTGACCACCAGCACCTGGGCGCCGGCCGCCAGGCGCGCCAGACGCTGGCCAACGGCGTCGGCCACCGCCCCGCCGACGCCTTGGTCGACCTCGTCGAAGATCATCAATGGCTGGACCGCGCCGGAAAGGCTGGCCTCGATAGCTAGCGCCAGGCGCGCCAACTCCCCTCCCGAGGCGATGGAACCCAGCGGAGAGAAGGACGCGCCGGCCAGGGTTGCGATCTCGAATTCGACGCGATCGGCGCCGCCCGGGCCCTGGCGCGCTTCGGCGAGCGGCTCGACGGCCACCCGGAAGCGCGCCTTGCCGAGGCGCAGAGGCGCGAGCTCAGCCTGGACCGATGCGCTGAGCCGCTCCGCGGCCGACCGGCGAGCGCTGGAGAGAGCCGTGGCGGCGGCGGCGTAGGCGGCCTTTGCGGCGGCGGTGGCGGCCCGCGCCGCCTGCAGCACGTCGTCCGCCCCATCAATGGCCGAGAGGCGTTCGGCGAGGCTCAGGCGCGCGTCCGGCAGGGCCTCCACCTCGACCCCCAGCTTGCGCGCCGCCGCCCTGAGGGCGAACAGCCGCCCTTCCGCCTCCTCCAGCCGGCATGGCTCGAATGTGAAGGCTTCGGCGGCGGCGTCGATGGCAGCAGCGGCCTCGGCGGCCTCGATCAGGGCGCGGTCCACGGCGTCGGCTGCGGCGGTCAACAGACGCGGGGCAGCGGCCTCGGCCGTGACGCCGCCCGCGAGCGCGCGCTCGCGGGCGCGGCCCAGGGCCCTGAACGCCTGACCAAGCCGTGCGGAGAGGGCGTCGCCGGCCACGGCGTCACGGGCGGCGTCGATGTCGGCGATGGCCCGCTCCGCAGCGCCCAGGACGGCCCGCTCCTCGGCGAGCGCGGCCTCCTCACCGGCGCGGGGGGCGAGGCGATCGAGCTCCGTCAGGCGGTCGGCGATCTCCGCCCGCTCTGAGGCAACGCGCGCGCCGTCATTGGCCAGGACGGCGAGACGATCCTCCGCCGCGCGCCAAGCGCTCCAGGCTGCCGTGCAGGCTCGAGTTTCTCCCTCAAGAGCGCCGAACGCGTCGAGAAGCGGGCGGTGGGTGCGGGCGTCCAGCAGGCCCACGGTCTCATGCTGGCCATGGACCTGGACCAGCAACTCACCCACCTCGCGCAATGTCCCGACGCCGGTCGCCTGGTCATTGACGAAGGCCCGCGAACGGCCGTCGGCGCCCAGCAAGCGGCGAAGGACCAGATCCTCGCCTCGATCGAAGGCCAGACCCTTTTCGTCCAGGAGATCCCACACTGGATGGTCGGCTGCGGGGGCGAAGACGGCGGCGGCGCTGGCCTGGGCCGCGCCGCGCCTGACGAGGCCCGCCTCGCCCCGAGCCCCCAGCGCCAGGCCCATGGCGTCCAGAATGATCGACTTCCCCGCGCCGGTCTCGCCAGTGAGGACTGTCAATCCCGCGCCGAAGGCCAGGTCGAGGCAATCGGCGAGCACCACGTCGCGGATGGCGAGACCGATCAACATGCCATCGAGGATGACCGAGAATCTATGGCGCCGCCAGCTTTTCAGCCAACTCCACGCTGTGCGGCGCGGCTAAACCACCGAAGCGCGCGTCGAGCCTGATCAACGCCTTCATGGCTTCGTCCTTGCGGCCGGCGGCAATGAGCGAGGCCACTTCGTCGAACGCTCCCGTCATGTCCCTGGCCAGACCCGCGCGACAGGCGGCGAGCTTGCCCGTGTCGACCTTCACCGGGGCCTGTAGCGCCGTGAAGGCGCGGGCGAGCGCGGCCGGATCGGCCACTTTGTGACCAGCGTCCGGAATCTCATCCGCCATGACGCCGGCGACACACCAGCGGCGCAGGGAGGAAACGCTGTCGGTGGCCATATCGAGCCGCATCTGATCCTTGCTGCCGGTGACCAGGAAAAGCCGGGACGTGGATTGAAATCGGTCGAACAGATCGGCCGCGGGAAGCGTGGCGGCATGCTCGCCGATGGGGTCGACACCAGCGTCCAGCAGAGCGCCCCGAAAAATCTCGGGGTAGGCCAGCGCCAGACGCTCGGCCACATGCGCGCCGCCTGAGAAGCCGCCGACAAATACGCGGCCGGGGTCCACCGGATAGAGCTTGGCGATGTTCTGTTCAGCGATCAGGGCCAGGGGTTCGCGGCGGGTGAGCACGTTGGCGTCGTTTCCCGAGCCGGCGGCGGTGACGAAGATGACGCCGAACCGGTCCAGAATGCTGGCCCAGCCCTCGGGCAGGTAGGCGTCCGACCACGGCGGCACAAACACAAGCAGTCCGTAGCCTCCCGGCGGCGCGCGCGGCGGAACATAGACCAGGAACCGCTCATGGGAGAGGTCGAGAGATTGCTCAGTCAGGGTCTTGCCCGAGGACTCCAGCAACCGGCGAATCTGTCGGCCGGTCAGGGGCGTGGACAGGCGGCGCACCAGCTCGGAACTGTCGGCGATCGCGGGATAGTCTGTGAAGATCACGCCCGTGGTCAGGCCTGCGGGCGCCGCCGCCATCGGCGTCGCGAAAACCAGCGCTGCGAACAGCCACACCACCCTAGAAAGATAGCGGACGTTGTTCCTCATCCCGCCGCATCCTCAAAACACCTTGCGCCTCATAACATCACGCCAGAGAACGATGTTTCGGCGCCGGACAAAGGCTGGGGCCAAGGCGAGGCGCCCTCTCTCCCCCGCATCGCGGGAAGAGTGGAAGTGAGCCGGCTAGAGGCCGAGTACGCCGTGGAGGAAATCGTTCCGCTTCTTGGCCTTGTCCGGCTTGGGCGCGGGCTGGGCCAGGACGACCGCGGCGGCATGGGTCTCGCCCTCGGTGGCGGCGACTTCGACCGCGGGGGGGGCCACGGTCGTGTCCTTGTGTCGGCCCCAAGGCAGGAAGCGCGGCAGGCCCGGACCGCGATAGTCGGCCGGCGGAATAGCCGGCCGCAAGCCGCGCGAGGTCAGGAGCTTGTAGGCGTCACCGTACCAGACGTCACCCGGATAGTTGTAGCCGAGCACAGCGCCGTCCTTCACCGCCTCGCCCGCCAGGCCGATGGTGAGGTAGCATTCCACGAGGCGATAGAGCGCCTCCGGCGTGTGCGAGGTCGTCTGGTAGGTGTCGACCACCCTCCGGAAACGGCCGATGGCGGCGATGGGGTCGCCCTGGTGCTCGTAGTAGCGCCCGACGGTCATTTCCTTGCCGGCCAGCTGGTCGTAGGTCATGTCGAGCTTAAACTTGGCGTCGCGGGCGTACTCGGTGGTCGGGTAGCGCTTGAGCACCTCGGCCAGGGCGTTTCGCGCCTGGTCCGTCGCGGCTTGGTCGCGCCCGACGTCGACGATCTGTTCGAAGTAGCAGATGGCTTTCAGATAGTAGGCGTAGGGCGTGGCGGCGTTGCCCGGATAAAGAGAGATGAAGCGTTCGGCATCGGCGATCGCGTCGGTGTAATCATTGGCCTCGTAGTGGGCGTATGCGCCCATGAGGATCGACCGGCGCGACCACTCGGAATAGGGATGCTGGCGCTCAACCTCGCGGAAGTAGTTGGCGGCGTCGTTCCACTCGTGCCGGTCCAGGTGATTGGCGCCGGCGTTATAGAGCACCTCCACCGGCAATTCCTTGTACGCCAGGGTCGGCTTTTTCTTGTGCAGCAAGGAGCAACCGGAAACGGCGAACGCCGCGGTCAGGGCCAGGACGAGAGCTGTTCGGCCCCGGAAATTGGCTATCACGGACGGTCACCTCAATGCGTAGTGCGCGCGCCCCGCGCCAGCGTGCGGGCCTTCTACACGAGGCCGGCAAAGGCGCAAAGGTCAGACCGCTTGGGCCAGTTCCTGCCTGGGCGAAGCGAAGCGCCAAGCGTTTGGCCGCTCGATCAGCGCGCGAACCAGGGCGTTATTGAGGCCGTGGCCGGAATAGAGGCCGTCGTAGCGGCCCATGAGCGGCGCGCCCAGGAGATAGAGGTCGCCCACGGCGTCCAGCGCCTTGTGGCGCACGAACTCATCGGCGCGGCGCAAGCCCCCGGGATTGATCACCTTGTCGCCCTCGATCACCAGAACGTTTTCCAGTGTGCCGCCGCGCGCGAGGCCGGCATCGCGCAGGGCCTCGACCTCATGCAGAAAGCCGAAGGTGCGGCACGGGGCGAGTTCTTCGCGGAAGACCATCTCGTCCACGGTAAGATAGAGCCGCTGCCGCCCGATGGCTGTCGTCTCGAAAGCGATCTCGAAGGCGACCTCGAAGCCCTCGGCGGGGCGCAGCGAGGCGGACTTGTCTCCCTCGGTGACGACGATCGGCTCGAGAATCTCGATGAAGCGCCGGCGCGCGGCCTGCGCCTTGCGACCGGCGGAGTCGATGGCGGCGACGAAGGCGCGGCACGAGCCGTCCATGATGGGCACCTCGGGACCGTCGATCTCCACAAGGGCGTTGTCCACGCCGAGGCCGCAGAAGGCCGCCATGAGATGCTCAATGGTCGACACGGTGACTCCGTCGCCGTTGCCGATGACCGTGCCGAGCCTCGTGGCGCACACCGCCTCCACTCGCGCCGGAATGGCGGGGTCGCGGTCGGTGACGTCCGTACGCAGAAAGCGCACACCGGAATTGGCGGCGGCCGGGCGCAGCGTCACGCGCGTCACCTGGCCGGTGTGAATGCCAACGCCCTCGAAGGAAACCGGTCGGGCAAGAGTGATCTGCGGAAAAGGCGACAAGGATGCTCTCATTGATCAGACGGCGTTCACGGGCGCCGCGCGCCAAGCCCCACGCTGTCCCTTAGGCTGCGCTGAGCCTGACGCAAACACACGTCCTGTTTCCGACTGTTTCTCCCTTAAAGGATTGAATGTAGATTGGTTTCCGCACGCGCACCGCCCCGGTCCACCGAGTGGAAAAGGCGTCGCAAAACGCTGGATCAGCCAGCGCCGAGTTTCCCACCCTTCCCCCGCACGGGGAAGGATGGGATTGGTTCTCAGTTCGCCAGGCGACGCAGGAAGGAGGGAATCTCCAGATCCTCGTCGGCGGAGTCTTCGTCTTCTTCGAAAGGTTCCGGCTGCGTCTGGGCGGAGGCCATCGGACGGCCGGGCGCGCTTGGCCCGTCCGGACGCCGGCCGCCGAAGAGGCTGAGCCAGCCGGCCTTCTGTTTCCGATCCTCGCCGTAGCGAGGGGTGGCGAACAGCGGCTCCTCGTCGCCAGCCGCCTCGGCCGTCGGGCGGGTCGCGGGCTGCAACGGGATCACAGACGAGTGCGTCGCTTCGAAAGTGAAGTCCGCCTGAGCCACGGTCGGCGCTGGGGCGATGGCCATCACCGGCTCAAGCTCGTCCTCGTCATCCGTGTGCGCTGGTTCGAGACGAATCTCCGCCGGCTCTTCCGCCTGCACATATTCGTGCTTCGGCTCGATGGCGGCGATGGAGGCGCCGTCCATGCCCGTCGCCACAACGGACACGCGGACCACCCCATCGAGGTCCGGATCGAAGGCCGCGCCAAATATGATGTTGGCCTCGGGGTCGACCTGGCCCGAGATGGCGTTGGCCGCCTCGTCCACTTCCAGCAGCGTCATATCAAGACCGCCGGTGATGTTGACCAGCACAGCCTTGGCGCCCTTGAGCGTCACTTCGTCGAGCAACGGGTTCTGGATGGCGTTCTCAGCGGCCATCAAGGCGCGGCCCTCTCCGGAAGCCTCGCCGGTGCCCATCATCGCCTTGCCCATTTCGGTCATGACCGTGCGCACGTCCGCGAAGTCGAGATTAATGAGGCCCGGAAGGACCATCAGGTCGGTGATCGAACGCACGCCGGAGTGCAGCACCTGGTCGGCCAGGCCGAACGCCTCGGCGAACGTGGTCCGCTCGTTGGCGACGCGGAACAGATTCTGGTTGGGAATGACGATCAGAGTGTCGACATAGCGTTGCAGCTCGGCGATGCCGGCGTCAGCCAAGCGCATGCGGTGCCGGCCTTCGAAATGGAACGGCTTGGTGACCACGCCCACCGTGAGGATGCCGCGCTGACGAGCGCATTTGGCGATTATAGGACCGGCGCCAGTGCCCGTGCCGCCGCCCATGCCGGCGGTGATGAACACCATGTGTGCGCCGTCGAGGTGCTCGCCGATCTCCGGCTCCGATTCCTCGGCCGCGGACATGCCAACTTCCGGATGCGCGCCGGCGCCCAGACCTTGGGTGACAGCGACCCCGAGCTGGATTCGGTTCTGTGACTTGGAGAAAGCCAACTGCTGAGAGTCGGTGTTGGCGACCACGAACTCGACGCCTTCGAGTCCGGACTCGATCATATTATTGACCGCGTTGCCGCCAGCGCCGCCCACGCCGAACACCACGATACGGGGTTTCAGCTCTTTGGCCTGTGGCGCAAAAACCTTGAACGTCATGATTGAACCCGCAACCTCCGCCATTGGTCTCACGAACGACTGTCAAGCTCCGCGCCGACTGCTTCGTTCGACAGCAAGACTTTAGAAACCATCATCCTTAAGCCCGCGTTAACTGCATAAGCTGAGTCGGCGTCCGATCGAGGCAATCGCGCCCGCCCCAGTTAAAGATTATCCCGCAGCCACGCCGCCGCCTTAGTCACCATATTGGCGTTGGGGTCGACCTGCGTGACCGCGCGCGCATTGGACGGGCGCTTGGGGGCGGCCTCTCTCGGCCCAAAAGCGGCGCGTTGCAGCACGCCGGCGGCCGAACAGAACGCGGGACCGGCGGCCGCGTCGGCGAGATGCGGGATGCGGCGCGGACGGCCGAGCCTTACCGAACGGTCAAACACGCGCACGGCCACTTCGCGCGCGCCGGCGAGCTGGCTGGCGCCGCCGACAAGAATGATGCCGGCGCCCGGGTCAATGAGCGCGCCGGCCGCCTTGAGTCGTTCCTTCAGCCGCTCGAAAGTTTCCTCGACGCGCGGCGCGATGATGCCTTTCAGCATTGAGCGCGGAGCGGTCACGGGCCCGGCGCCCGGATCGTCGCCACGGGGCGGGGCTTCGATCATCTCGCGGTCTTCGTTGGCCGAGGCGATGGCCGAGCCGTGCAGTGTCTTGATGCGCTCGGCGCCGGCGATGGAGGTTGACAGCCCCCGGGCGATGTCCTGGGTGACATGCGCGCCACCCACGCCGAAGCTGTCCACGTGAACCAAGGCGCCGCCGGACCACACCGACACCGAGGTCGAGCCGCCGCCCATGTCGATGCAGATGGCGCCCAGCTCCATCTCGTCTTCTTCCAGAGCGGCCAGGGCCGAAGCGTAGGGCGCGGCGACCACGCCCTCAAACTGCAGATGCGCGCGTTCGACGCAGTTCCTCAGGGTGAGGAATACGGCCTCGTTCATGGACACCACCAGGAGCTCGAGCCCGAGCTTACGGCCAACCAGACCGCTCGGATCACGCACCCGCCGCTCGCCGTCCACCGACCATGCGATCGGTTGCAGGTGGATGGGCTGACGGCGGGCCAGCCGCAAGCTGGCCATGGCCTGAGTGACCGCTCGGTTCTTGTCCGCGTCGGAGATGGGGCGACCGCCGATGGAGACCTGAGCGGTGACCCGGTGGCTGGCCAGGTGACCGCAAGCTGTGGACACCGTGATGCTCTGCACATCGACGCCGGCCATGGCCTCGGCCCGCTCCACCGCTTGAGCAATGGCTCTGGCCGCTTCGTCGGCGTCGACGATCGCCCCGGCGCGCACCCCGTGCGACTGGACATAGCCCACGCCGGCCGTGACCAAGCTTCGGTCGGCCCGCCGCACGCCTTCCGGCTTCATGATAAAGCACGCCACCTTGGCGGCCCCGAGGTCCACCGCCGCCACGGCCCCGCCACGGCCGAGGGCGCTCTTCAGCGCCTCCCGCCCGTCGCGCCTGGCCGCCCGCGCCTCGGCGCCCGTCCGCTCAAGAACTTCGCTCATTTACACTCCACCCCCAGCCAAGGCCGGCGCCGCGACTCCGCGCGGACGCACCACCACCATTTCAGGATCGCGCAGGTCGATGTGCGCCAATCCCAGATCTAGAATCCTCGCCTGCCGGTCGAGCGCGTCCAGGCGGGTCAGCGCCGCGCTCTCATCCTGCGCCGGCAGGAGGATGACACCGCCGTCCTTGAGCATCAGATTCCAGCGGCGATCGTCCACCCGCACAAGGGCGTAGACGTGCTGCGCCAGGCGCGGCCGGCTCATTACCTGCGGCAGAACCTCCGCGGCGGCGAGATTGGCCCCTTGACCCACGATCAACGGCAGCGAGCCAAACTTGTCGGGCGAGACGTTCGGCATAACGGCGCCGTTGTCAGTCACCATCACCGTCTGGCCGGCATGTTCCCAGACGGCCATCAGAGGCCGCTGAGTGACGGCGATGACCACGGTGTCCGGCAGCAACCGAATGACCTTGGCGCGGGACACCCAACCCACCTGCTCGACGCGGGCGCGCAGGGCGGCAAGATCGACATTCAGGATGGGAACACCCGGCTTAAGCGCCGCGGCCGCCAGGACGTCGGCTTGCGCCGCCTGAGAGGCGCCCTGCAGATCGATCACGTTCACACGGAAGCCCAGGGTGGCCAGGTCGCTCTTGGCGGCCGCCTGAGCATAGCGCGTTATTGCCTGACCCCTCCCGCCCGTGGCCAGAACCACCACCAACACCAAAGCGGCGGCGAGGAGTATGGCCGCCGAGGCGAGGCCGGCCGGCACGCCGGATTGCTTTGCCGCCGCCAGCTTGGAGGCGCCCTTCCCACGCGGACGACCTCGCGCGTAGCCGGGCCGGATGGCGTCAGCGGACATGCGGGTGTTCGGCCGGGCGGGAATGCGCTTCTCTCCGCGCACCGCCGCGGGCATGGCCGTCCTCCGTGATCCAACGTACGAGTTCGTCGAACCCAATCCCGATATGCGCGGCCTGCTCGGGCACAAGCGAGGTGGGCGTCATCCCCGGCTGGGTGTTCACCTCCAGAAGGACCAGAATGTGGTTAATGGGGTCATAACGAAAATCGCTTCGCGTCACACCGGCGCAGCCAAGCGCGACGTGGGCGGCCAGGGCGTGGTCCATCGCGGCGCTGGCGACATCGGCAGGAATCTGCGCCGGCACGATGTGGACCGACCCACCCTCCCCGTATTTGGCCTCGTAATCATAGAATCCGGTGCGCGCTTCGATCTCAGTAACCGCCAGCGCCCGGCCGTCCATGACCACCACCGCCAGCTCGAGGCCATCGACGTAAGGCTCGACGACTACCTCATCGCCGAAGGTCCAGGTCGGCGAAAGCAGCTCCGTGGGTGGTGAATTGGCCCCTTCGAAAACACGGAACACGCCCACGGACGATCCCTCGGCGTTGGGCTTGATCACATAGGGCGGCGCCATGACATGGGCGCGGCCGGCTTCGAATCGGTTGTAGAGCCCGCCGCCCGGAACCGGCACGCCGGCGGCGGCCAGCACCGCCTTGGCCTTGGTCTTGTCCATGGCCAGGGCCGAGGCGAGGACACCGCTGTGCGTGTAGGCCAGATCGAGTGTTTCCAGGACGCCCTGGACGCAACCGTCTTCGCCCCAGGCGCCGTGCAGGGCGTTGAAACAGACATCGGGCGCCAGCCGGATCAGGGCCGCCGCCAAATCGCGGCCAGCGTCGACTCTAGTCACCCGCGCGCCGAGCCGTTCCAGGGCGTCGGCGCAGGCCACCCCCGTAACCAGACTCACCTCACGCTCGGCCGACAGCCCGCCCAGCAGCACGGCGACGTGCAGATGCGACAGGGGGCGGGGCGAAGGACTCATCCCGCCGAAGCTAACGGGATTCGCCTCCCGCGGCTCGTCCGATGCGCTTGATTTCCCATTCGAGCTCGACGCCCGTTTTGGTGCGAACATCGGCGCGCACGGCTTCTCCCAGCGCCTCCAGATCCGCAGCGCTGGCCGATCCCGAATTGATCATGAAATTGGCATGCAGCGGCGACATCATCGCCCCGCCCTGCTCACGTCCTCGCCAGCCGGCTTCGTCCACCAGCCGCCAGGCGGAATGGCCCGGCGGGTTCTTGAAGGTCGAGCCGCCGGTCTTCTCGCGGAGCGGCTGGGTGGTCTCGCGGCGAGCGGTGATTTCCGCCATGCGCGTCCGGATGGCGGTCGGATCATCGCGCCGGCCGTGGAAGGTCGCCTGACCCCAGATTACACCCGGCGGAACGGCGCTTGAACGATAACTGTAGCCGAAGTCTTCCAGCTCCCACGGTCGGCTCTCGCCGGTGAAGTCGGTCGCCCAGGCGGCGACGAGGACGTCCTTGGTTTCACGGCCATAGCAACCGGCGTTCATGGTCAGAGCGCCGCCGACAGTCCCGGGGATGCCGGCCAGGAATTCGAGCCCCGCGATTCCGGCGTCGGCGGCCGTGCGGGCAACGGCGGAATCGAGCGCGCCCGCTTCCGCAGTGACCTGGGCGTGCTCGGTGTTGACCTCGATTTTCGCGAACGCGCGGCCGGCAAGGCGGATGACCACGCCCTCGACACCGCCATCGCGGACGATGAGGTTGGAGCCGACGCCCAGGACCGTGCGCGGAACTTCGGCCGGCAAAGCTCGTAGAAACGCTTCCAGATCGTCCGAGTCCGCCGGCAGGAAGAGCGCGTCGGCCGGTCCGCCCACGCGGAACCAGGTGAAGGGCGCCAGCGGCTCGTCAAACATCAAACGGCCGCGCACTGGCGGCGGCGACGCGCGCCAACTCATGCGCCGAGCGCTTCCAGCTGCCCTGGCAGGGCATGGGCCCAGGCAGTGATATCGCCCGCTCCTAGAAACACCACCAGATCGCCGGCCTTGGTTTCGGCGGCGATCATCTTCGGCAGGTCGGCGAGATCCTCGAGCGGCAGCGCATGGCGATGACCGTGGCGGCGCAGGCCGTCAACCAGCGCGTCCCGACTCGCCCCGTCGATGGGCGCTTCTCCCGCCGCATAGACATCGGCCACGATCACGGTGTCGGCCCCGTTGAAGCAGCGGCAGAAGTCCGCAAACAGGTCGCGCAGGCGGGTGTAGCGATGGGGCTGGACGACAGCGATCACGCGCCCGCTGGTCGCCGCGCGGGCAGCGGACAGGACCGCGGCGATCTCCACCGGGTGGTGGCCGTAGTCGTCGATGACGCGCACGCCACGCACCGTCCCGGTGGTGGTGAAGCGCCGCCGAACGCCCGCAAAAGCTGCGAGCGCGTCGCGGATGGCCTCCGGCTTGACGCCCAACTGCAGTCCGACGGCGATGGCGGCCAGGGCGTTGCGCACATTGTGAAGGCCCGGCATGGGCAAAGTGAAACGCTCCAACGCCGCTCCACCAGCCTGCACGACCACATCGAAGCTCGCACCGTCAGCCCCGGCCTTCAGGTTGGTCGCCCGAATTTCCGCCTGGGGATTGACGCCGTAGGTGACTAGGCGCCGGTTCTCGACGCGTGCCGCAACTTCCTGGACGATGGGATCGTCCGTGCACAGAATGGCGAAGCTCCAGAAAGGTATGTTCTGAATGAAGTCCTGAAACGCCTTCTTCAGCGCGTCGAACGAGCCGTAGTGATCGAGGTGCTCGCGATCGATATTGGTGACCACGGCCACCGTGCTGCGCAGGGTAAGGAAGGCCCCGTCGCTCTCGTCGGCCTCGACGACGATCCAGTCGCCTTCCCCGACCTTGGCGTTGGCGCCGTAGGCGTTGATCACGCCGCCGTTGACGACGGTGGGGTCTAGGCCGCCGGCGTCCAGCACGGCGGCGACCATGGAGGTGGTGGTGGTCTTGCCGTGGGCGCCGGCGACGGCCACGCTGTCCTGCTGGCGCATGAGCTCGGCCAGCATCTCGGCTCGCCTGACCAGCGGGATGCGGGCGCGCCGCGCCGCCTCCATCTCGGGATTTTCCGGGCGGATCGCGCTGGAATAGACCACCGCCGCGGCGCCCTCGATCTGCCGCCCGTCGTGGCCGATGAACACCCGGGCGCCGAGGCCAGCGAGCCGTTCGGTGTTGGCGCCCGCCTTGGCGTCCGAGCCTTGGACCGTGTACCCCAGGCGCAGCATGATCTCGGCGATCCCGCTCATGCCGATGCCGCCGATGCCGACAAAATGCACGGGGCCAAGCTCGAAGGGCGCGGGACGGTGAGTCATCGCGCGGGGATTAGCGGAAATGGCGGGCGGTGGGAACGTGGCTAACCCAGCCGCGTAAAGCCGTCAGGGCTCCAGGTCTCGCTGCCGACGCCGTGGCGCATGACGAAGAGACCCGCCGGATCGTATTTGGCCTTGATGGCCGTTAGCCTCGGATAGTGGGCTCCCCAGAAGGCACGCCGCCAGTTGTCGTTGAAGTAGTTGCTTTCCGAAACATAGCTCCCGCCGGTCGGGGCCAGAGGGCGAAGTTCGGCCATGGCGGCGTCGATCTGTCGGGCGTGGTCCTTGGCTTTGGCGAGATCGGGCTTGGGATAGCCCGGGTAGTCCGGGAAGCCGCCGGTAGCGATGATGACGAGGGCGAAGGCGTCGGCCACGGCCGGATTGGTGGCCGCGGCCCGCGCGGAAGCCAATGCCTCGGGCGGCGCGCCAGCCAACCCCTTGTTGAAATGCATGCTGACGGAGAAGTGGCGGCTGGCCGCGAAGAGGGCGTCGGCCAGGCGGGCTCGCTCGGACCTAGCCAGCAGCGACGCCGGCATCCACAGCGAGTCGTATCCGTGGATGAACATGCTCACCTGGTCCGAGTCCCCGGACCACCAGGCGTGATTCGCGGGCGCGCCTTGCCGGGTGTCGTAGCGTTCGAACGGCATGTGGGCGGCGCGGTCGGCGCCGAAATCCCACCATTGGCGCATCGGCCGAGAGAGGGCGTGCGGTCCATCGGCGATAACCCCCGACCCCGGGGATGCGGCCCAGTCGGTGAGCGGCTTCCACGCGGCCCTGGCCTGGCTACCTGTCAGTCCCTGGAACACCATACTCACATCGAACTTGTTGGACGGGTGGAAATTGATGCTCTCGCCCCAGTGGGGATTGCACAGGTTGTCGGCATACAAATCGACGAACCGGCCGATGAGTTGTCGGTAGGCCTCGTCGGACGCGGCCTGGAAGCTGCCGGAACACCCGCCGGCCACATCCGCCAATTCATGCGTCTGGAGTGTGAGCCGCGTCACGACGCCGAAGGCGCATTGGCCGCCGCCCTTGAGCGCCCAGAAGAGATCGGGATCGCGGTGGGCGTTCACGATGCGAACCAGGCCGTCCGCCGTCACAAGCTCCGCTTCCAGGAGGCTGGCCGCCGCCAGGCCATAGCGCTTGGAGAACGAACCGAAGCCGCCGCCCAGCACCAGGCCTGCCACGCCCACCGTGGCGCAGCCTCCGCCCTGGACATAGCGCCCAGCCTTGGTGGTCACAGCGTCGTAAGCGTCCACCCACATTGCGCCCGCGCCGACAGAAACCGCGGAAACGCCCAGGCCAGCGCCGCCACGCGGGGTGAAGGCGTCATGAACGGTGATGTCGTTCATCGCCCGCGTCCAGATCAGCAGGGAATCGGGGGCGTTGGACCCGCCCTGGTAGCTGTGCGCGCCGCCCTTGATCGCCACGCGCAGATTATGTCGGCGGGCGAAGTTCACAGCCGCGACCACGTCCGCGGTGTCGTGGGCCTCTACGGCGTAGGCGCTGACACGCGGCGTCCAGGCGTCCAGCCAGCCGGAGACCTGCGTGCCGCCGGCCTGATCGCCAATGTAGTAGGGATTGGCCAGGTCCTTGTAGAGAGCCGTGCAAGCGGCGCCTTTCGCATCGGCCGCGCACGCCTGGGCGATGGGGGCGGGTCGGATCAGCCGGCCGCCGACCGCGTCCTTGAGGCCGGCCCACGCTGCATCGCTAGGCCACCCCGGATCGCCCGGCCGCACGCGCCGAAACGCCGGCTTGGCCATGGCCGGCAATGCGGACAGGGCCATGCCGCCAGCCACGCCCCCGAGCAAGTCGCGTCTCCGCATCGCCCTATCCTCCGCTCTCACCGTTCCTACCCAGGCGAACCATTCTAGCAGCCCCAATCATACGCGCACGAGAGGCCGGGTTGGAACGGACAGATGTCGGCTTGGCGATGGTAGGCATGCGCTCGTAAACATCGCGTCCGCAACGACGCCAATTGAAGGCGCGCCACCAACCGGAGACACGGATCATGCGTCAGACCACTTGTGCAACGGCGCTCGCCGTCGCCATTTTCGCGAGCGCTTCGGCGATGGCTCAAGACGCGCCGATGAATTCGGCCTCTGTGGACCCGCAAGCCGACCTTCCAAGACCGACGCGCCCAATCGCCCACCGCTGCGTGGCCCTGCAATTTTCGAATTGCCACTGGGTGCAAAGGCCTACGGGCGACGACTTCGCCGCCGCTTATCCTGCTCATGCCCGGACGCACTCCATCAGTGGCGCGGCGATCATTCGATGCGGCGTAAAGCCGGATGGCTGGCTGACCGATTGCAAAGTCATCGACGAGGCACCGCCTGGTGAAGAATTCGGCAAAGCCACTCTTCTGCTTTCACGGCGCATGAGGATTCAGATGGACGACCGCTCAGCCATTCCGGCCGGAACCATCACGTCCGACATTCCGATTCGTTTCCTCATCAGGCGATGATCGTCGGGCCGGCCGATCTTGGCTGGCTCGGCCCCCTCGCCGCTCAGACGTGAAATTGTCTGAGCGCCCAGCCGGCCCAGGCGCGCGCCCAGTCGCTGCGAGAAAGCGCCGCAACCAGGAAGATGATCAGGCCGATGTCGACCATGAGCGTGGCCGATCGGAACGGCTGGCCAGCGCCCTTTTTCGCGCCGCGCGCGGTGGGGCTCAGCACGGCCTCGGCGCCCGGACCGAAGCGGCCCTCGGCATAGAAGCCGAGACGCTCCTCGACCACACCGATCATCTTTTGCTGCGCCAGGAAGCCCGCGCGCAGGTCGGCCATGAACACGAAGCGCAGGACAATCCACGCGACCAAGACGCCCAGACAGATAATGGCGGTCTGATCGTCGGCTAGAGTCTTGCCGCTCTGAACGAGCCAGCCCCCGGCGCCCAGCAACAGAACCAGCGACCCAAGGCCAATGCTCTGCGCGCGTCCGCCGATGGCGCCCAGACCGCGTTGATTGGCCTCGAGCGCGGAAATGAGGATCGAGACCTTCTCGGAAGTGCCTGGAATCATGTTTCGCCTCGATCGGTGGTGAGGAAGGGCTAGGCTGCCGTGCGCTCGACCAGATCGGCCAATCGCTCGGCCGCATCCGGCGTGGCCGCCGCGGCGGCGGCGGCGGCCATGTCCGCCAGCCGCGACGGATCGTCCATGAGCTCGGCGAGGATTGCGGCGAGCGCGGGCGCATTGAAATCGGCTTCGCGCAGGACCTTGGCCGCGCCGGTCTCGGAGAGAAGGCGGGCGTTCTGGCCCTGGTCGTCGTCGAGGGCGACGCCCAACGGCACAAGGATCGCCGGGCGTCCGGCGACCGCGATTTCGCCCACGGTGGAAGCGCCGGCGCGAGAAATGACCAAGTGGGCCCAGGTCCAGCGGACCGCCATGTCCGCGAAGAACGACGCGAGTTCAGCCTCGACGCCCGCGCCGCGATAGACGTCGGCCGCCGCCTCGAGCACCTCGGGCCGCGTCTGCTGGACGATCGCCAGCCGAGCGCGCAGCGGCGCTGGCAGGGCCGCCACCGCCGCCGGCACAACCTCCGAGAGCACGCGCGCGCCCTGGCTGCCGCCGGTGACGAAGAGATGAATTGGGCCGCCCACGCCGGGCGGCGCATAGCCCTGGCCGGCCAGGGCCCGTATCGCGGGCCGCACCGGGTTGCCCACCACTTGCGCGCGGCGCTTTACCGATGCCCTCGCCTTCATCAGGATCGGAAAGGCGCAGGCGACGGCGGTCACCTGCGGCGCCAGCAGGCGGTTCGCCCGACCCATGACCGCGTTCTGTTCGTGGATGACGGTCTTGAGACCGAGCAAGCGCGCCGCGATCAGAGTCGGGATCGACGGATAGCCGCCAAACCCCACGACCACCCGCGGCTTCAAGCCCTTCAGCGCCGCGCGCGCCTGAAGGACACCGCGTCCGATGGCGCGCACTTGGCCCGCTCGGGCCGCTGGTCCGCCCGCGAGGGTCGCCGAGGGGATGGCGAAACGCCGCTCGGCGGGGAAGTCCTTGGACAGGCTTTCCGTGCGCAAGTCCGTGGCCAGAGCGATGCGCCAACCGCGCGCTGTCAGCGCCTCGGCAAGAGCCTGGGCCGGGAAGAGGTGGCCGCCAGTCCCGCCCGCCGCGATGACGGCGAGACGCCCGCTTTCACTCAAAGGCGCCTGCCTTGGCCAGGCTGTCAGCGGCGGTGTAGGCGCCCGGTCGGCGGCTGGTCAGGGCCAGGGCGAAACCGAGAGTCAGGCCCATGGCGAGAGTGGAAGAGCCGCCGTAGGAGATGAACGGCAGAGTCATGCCCTTGGTCGGCACCAGGGCCAGATTCACCGCGACGTTGATGAAAGCTTGCATGCCCACCAAAACGAACAGGGCGGCCGCGGCCACCTGCTCGAACGGATCGTTGAGCTTCATCGCCCTGTAGAGCCCGCGAATGACCAGGGCGGCGAACAGGCAGATGATCACCAGCGACAGCCACAGGCCGTATTCCTCGGCCGCCGCCGAATAGGCGAAGTCGGTGTGCATGTCGGGGACGTGGGTCTTCATGATCCCTTCGCCGGGACCCCGCCCGAACATCTTGCCCGCCGCGATGGCTTCCGCCGCGCGGTGGACCTGGGAGGTGTCGCTTTTGTCGTGGCTCATGAAGCCGTTCATGCGCGTCGCCACGTGCTGGAACACGAAATAGGTGCTGGAGAGCCCGGCGATGGCCATGCTGCCCATGACCATGATCCAGCTCATCGGCACGCCGGCCATCCAGAAGGCGGCGCCGAAGGCGGCGGTGATCAGGACAGTCTGGCCGATGTCCGGCTCCATGAGCAGCAGAACAACGGCGATGGCGTAGAGGCCGAAGGCGATGGAGACACCCGGCACGCCCTCCCCTTTCTGCCCCTCGGCGAACATCCAGGCGATGAGGACCACCAGCGCGGGTTTCATGAATTCCGAGGGCTGAAGCGTGAACCCGGAGATTTCCACCCACCGGGTAGCGCCCTTGGCGGCGTGGCCCATCAGCGGCAAGGCGCACATGGCGGCGATGGCGACGAAGTAGATAACGAAGGCCACGCGGCGGACGCCCTTGGGGCTCAGCATGGCGGTGGAGATGAGGATGGCCGCCCCACCGGCGCCGAAGATGCATTGGCGGACGGCGAAGTGGAACGGCCAGGCGATGCCTAGGCGCTGGGCCGCGGCCGGGCTGGTGCCAAATTGCAGCAGCACGCCCAGCAGGATCAGGGCGGCCGTCAGGCCGAGCAGGATGTGATCCGTGGTCCACCACCACACACCCATGCGGCTACGGTCCAGGCGCGAGAACGTATGGGAGGAGGTATGGGCTTCAGCGGTCATCCGGCGAGGGCCTGGGCTGGAGGGGCGATGAGTGCCTGCACGGCGGCGCGAAACGCGTCGCCCCGTTCTTCGAAGTCTGCGTATTGATCGAACGAGGCGCAGGCCGGCGAGAAGAGCACGATCGCCTCTCCGTCCTCCTTGCGCGCGTCGGCGAAGGCGGCGCGCACGGCCGCCTTCAGCGTGCCGGACCTGGCATACGTCGCCTGGCCTTCCAGGGCGCGAGCGAACTCGTCCTCCGCCTCGCCGATAAGATAGGCCCTGGCGATGGCGGGAAAGAGATCGGTCAGGCGTTCGATACCGCCGGCCTTGGGCCTTCCGCCGGCGATCCAGAAGAATCGGGAGTAGGCGCTCATGGCCTGGCGCGCCGCGTCGGCGTTGGTCGCCTTGGAATCGTTGACGAAGCGTACGTTGCCGATGGCCCCGATGGTTTCCATGCGGTGGGCGAGGCCGGGGAAGCTCGCCAATCCCTCGGCCGCGTCCGCCATGGCCACGCCCAGCGCCCGCACCGCCGCGTAGGCGGCCGCGGCGTTCTGCCAGTTGTGGCGTCCCGGAAGGGACCTCACCGGCGTCAGGTCGATCACTTCGGTCACCCGACCGTCCGTCGCGTCATAAAGGCGGCCCTGCAGGGCGTAGACGCCGCGCCCGATCGATTTGCGGGCGCTGATCGGCCAGATGGTGCGCCGGTTGGCGGCGGTGATCTCGGTACAGATCTGCTGTCCGTAGGCGTCGTCCACGCCGATGATCGCAGTGTCGCCCTTGCCTTGATTGAGCAGGATCCGGCGCTTGGCGGCCAGATAGCCATCCATGCCGCCGTGCCGCTCCAGGTGGTCGGGACTGACGTTGAGCAGAATGGAGACGTCCGGCTTCAGCGAAGAGGTGAGGTCAAGCTGGTAGGACGACAGTTCCAGCACATAGATCGCCCCGCCGTGCATGTCCGGCAGGCCTAGGACGCCGACACCGATATTGCCGCCTACATGCGCGTCGCGGCCCGCCGCGCCCAGCATGTGGCCCACGAGCGCGGTCGTGGTCGACTTGCCGTTGGTCCCGGTGATGGCCACCACGCGTGGACGCTTGTGTTCCGGGGCCAAGGCGACGGAGCGGGCGAAAAGCTCGATGTCGCCGACGACCTCGACCCCGGCCACCGTGGCCATTTCCACCGTCCAGTGGGGTGCAGGATGGGTGAGCGGGACGCCCGGCGAAAGCATCAAGGCGGCGAATTTCGACCAGTCCGCCGCTTGCAGATCGACAAGCTCAAGGCCCTCGGCTTCGGCGGCGGCCCGGGCGCTGGCGTTCTCGTCCCAACAGGCGACGCGCGCGCCGCCGGCGATGAGCGCACGAGCGGCGGCCAAACCGCTGCGGGCGAGGCCGAACACCGCGACCGTCCTTCCCTCGAAGCAGGTGACCGGGATCATTGCCGTCTCACCGCAGCTTCAGGGTGGAAAGGCCGACCATGGCCAGCATGACGGCCACGATCCAGAACCGGATGACCACCGTCGGCTCCGACCAGCCGAGCTTTTCGAAGTGATGGTGGATAGGGGCCATAAGGAAAACTCGACGGCCGGTGCGCTTGAACCAGGCCACCTGGACGATCACCGACACGGTCTCGACCACGAACAGGCCGCCGACGATGGCCAGGACGATCTCGTGCTTGGTGGCGACGGCGATGGCTCCGATAGCCCCGCCCAGTGAGAGTGCGCCGGAATCGCCCATGAAGATTCGCGCCGGCGGGGCGTTGTACCAAAGGAAGCCCAGCCCTGAGCCGACAATCGCCGCGCAAACCACGGCCAACTCCCCGGCCCCTGGCACGAAATCGATCTGGAGATAGTCGGCGAATCTGAAGTTGCCGGCGAGATAGGCGACCAGACCGAATGTGGCGGCGGCGATCATCACAGGCACGGTGGCGAGACCATCGAGCCCATCGGTGAAGTTCACGGCGTTGGACGCGCCGACAATGATGAACGCCCCAAAGACAAGGTAGAACCAACCCAGATTCCACAGGACGTGCTTGACGAACGGGAAGGCGATGGAAGTCGAGAGCCCCGCCCCTTGCGGGGAGTGTTGGCCGAGACTCACCATGAGGAACACGGCGGCGATTGCGACGAGCGCCTCCACCGCGAGCCGCATGCGTCCCGACACGCCAGCCGTCGTCTGCTTGGTGACCTTGGCGTAGTCATCGAGAAAACCAAGGCCGCCAAAAGCCAGGGTGACCATCAAAACCACCCAGACATAGATGTTGCTTAAGTCGGCCCAAAACAGGGTCGCCGCGGTGATGCCGGCCAAGAACATCAGGCCGCCCATGGTGGGCGTTCCGGCTTTTTCCGTGATGTGGCGCTGGATGCCGTCGGACCGGATCGGCTGACCCTTGCCCTGCCTGGCCTGCATCCAACGGATGAAGCGCGAACCCATGGCGACGACGACAAACTGCGCCGTGGCCACGGCCATGCCGCCGCGGAATGTCAAATAACGCAGCAGGTTGTGGCCCGGCAGGTAGAGGTGATGTTCGGCCAGGAACTGATAGAGGAGGAAAACCATCAGCCGGCCTCCCCCACATCGACGAGCGCTCGCACGAGGAGGCTCGCCTTCGAAGCCTTCGAGCCCTTGGCCATGACCACGTCGCCCGCGCCAACGGCTTCAGTGAGCGCAGGCGCGAGATCGGCCGCGCTCGGCGCCCAGGCGCCCCGGCGGGCGGTCGGCAAGGCGTCCCAGAGCGAACGCATCAGCGGCCCAGCGCAGAACACAAGGTCAATCCCAGCCGACTCGACGGTTTCCGCCATGGCCGCGTGACGCGCCGGTGCGTCGGTCCCTAACTCCAGCATGTCGGTGAGAACCGCGATGCGGCGCCCATCGGCCGGGCGCGCGCCAAGGGCGGCCAGAGCGGCTGCAACCGAGACCGGGCTGGCATTAAAGCTTTCGTCGATGAGCGTGAACGCGCCGCGCCGGCCCGTCACCTCCATCGCCGCGCCTCGCCCGGCTAGGGGCTCGAACGCCGACAGGGCGCGGGCGGCGTCCGCAAGTTCCAACCCCAGGGCCTGAAGCATGAGCACCGCGCACAGGCTCATGGGACCCCAGTGCGGCGCCGATTGGCGCAAGGTGTAGTCGAACGTCGCACCGTCAATACGACTTTCGACCTCGGCTCCCTCTGATGTCGCCCTAATCCGGATGAGTCGGGCGTCGGCGCTCTCTTCGGCCCCGAAGGTGCGGACGTGACCGCCCGCGGCCCTGGCCGCCGAAGCGAGTTCGCCGGTCCAGGCGTTATCGGCGTTGAGGATCGCCGCGCCGCCTACCTCCAGCCCAGCGAAGACCTCGGCCTTGGCTTTGGCCACGCCCGCCTCGCCATCCGGAAAATTCTCCACATGCACGGCCTCGACGTTGGTCACGGCCACCGCGTGGGGACGCACCAGGCGCGACAAAGGGGCGATTTCGCCGGCATGATTCATGCCCATCTCGAACACCGCCCGGCGCGTCGACCTGGGCATGCGCGCGAGGGTCAAAGGCACGCCGATGTGGTTGTTGAACGACCTCACCGAGCCATGGCCGTCGCCGGCGAGCTTGAGGCCGGCCAGAACCGCCTGAGTGACGCTGGTCTTGCCCACCGATCCCGTGACCGCGCCGCGCCGCGCCTCAGCCGCGCGATCGCGCGCCGCCGCACCCAGGTCAGCGAGGGCGGCCAAGGTGTCGTCCACCAGGATCGCCGAGCCCGGCGCGGCCTTCGAGACCAGCGAGCCCGTCGCGCCGGATTTCAGCGCCGCAGGGACGAATTCATGACCGTCGCGTTCGCCGCTCAAGGCGACGAACAGGTCGCCCGCCTCGACCTCGCGGCTGTCGATGGAGACGCCCTCAGCCAGGAACGCCGGACCGCTCAGACGGCCGTTCACGGCGGCGGCGACTTCAGACGAGGTCCACAGGAGTTCAGACATGACCGCCCCTCAGAGCCGCCGCGGTGACCGTCACGTCGTCGAAGGGGTGGATCACGCCGCCGATGTCCTGGCCCTGTTCGTGCCCTTTGCCCGCCACCACCAGTATGTCGCCGGCGGTGAGACGGGTGACGGCGGCGGCGATGGCCTTGGAGCGGTCGCCGATTTCTTCCAAACCTGAAGCGCCGGCCATGACCTCAGCGCGAATGGCTTCGGGGGCCTCGGAGCGCGGATTATCGTCAGTGACGATGGCCATGTCGGCCAGATCGGCGGCGATGGCGCCCATTTGAGGTCGCTTGCCGCGATCGCGGTCGCCGCCGGCGCCAAAGACCACGATCAGCCGCCCCGTGGCGTGCGGGCGCAAGGCGGAAAGCACGGTGCGCAGGCCGTCAGGCGTGTGAGCGTAGTCCACGTAGGCCGTTCCGCCGCGCGGCCCCTCGCCGATCTTCTGCAAACGCCCCGGGGCGCCTTCCAGACTCTCGAGAGCAGCGAGGACGCCCTCCACCGGCTCGCCGGCGGCGATGCACAGGCCCGCCGCCACCAGGGCGTTGGCAGCCTGGAAGGCCCCGGCCAGAGGCAGAATGACCTCGTGTTGGCGGCCCCAGGCCTTCATACGCAGGCGTTGACCGCCGGGCGCCGCGCGGCGGGCGATGAGATTGAGGCCCTGACCCATGGCGCCTACCGTAAGCAGCGACAGGCCGTGCGTCCGGACCGCGCCGGCGAAGACCGGAAAGGCGTCCGAGTCGGCGTTGAGCACAGCCGTGCGGCCGCGCGGCAGCAGGGTCTCGAACAGGCGCAGCTTGGCGGCGCGATAGGCCTCCATGGACCCATGATAGTCCAGGTGATCCTGGGTAAGATTGAGGAAGCCTGCCGCCGTCAGCTCGACACCGTCGAGCCGCCGCTGATCGACGCCATGAGACGACGCCTCCAGGGCCAGATGGGTAACGCCGCGCTCGGCCAGCGAAGCGAGCATCGCGGCCACGTCGGCCGCGTCGGGGGTGGTGAGGCCGGGCGGGGTCAACTGATCGTCTCCCGCGCGCACGCCGAGCGTCCCCATGCTGGCCGAGGCGTGGCCCAGGATGGCGAAGATCTGGCGGCAGAACGCCGCCACCGAGGTCTTGCCGTTGGTGCCGGTGACGGCGACGACCACGCGCGGCTGATGGCCGCACAGCGCGGCGGCGGCCAGGGCGTAGGCCCGGCGCGGATCAGCCGATCGCACCACCGGGGTGGTGAGGGCGGGCATGTCTTCGCCAGCGAGGATGGCCGCGGCGCCCGCGTCGACAGCGGCAGGCACAAACCGCGCTCCATCCAGGTTCGAGCCCGGCAAGGCTGCGAACAGGAATCCCGGCCTCACGCGGCGGCTGTCGGCGGTGACCCCGGTGATTTCGGGATCGACAGCGAGGTCGCGGCGCACCAGGGCCGAAAGACGCGCCATTAGTCGCGCCCAGTCAGTGCGCTGGCGTCCACCGGCGCCTTGGGATCGGGCGCCGCCCCAGAGACAATGCGGCGCACACTGAGCAGCGGGGCGATGCGGGCGATCACCTTGCCTGCGATCGGTGCGGAGACCTCACCGCCGGTGGTGAACCCAAAGGTCTCCGGAAGGGGCTTCGGCTCATCCATCATGATCAGGACATAGTAGCGGTCTTCGTCGAGCGGTCCGTCGGTGGGGAAGATGGCGGCGAATGAGGCCAGATTCAGCTTGCCCCTATCGTAGTGCCCATGGACGAGCTTCTCGGCCGTGCCAGTCTTGCCGCCCACTCGATAGCCGGCGACGTCGGCCTTGCGCCCGGTGCCGATCAAGGCGTTCAGACGCATGAGATTGAGCATGGTGCGCGAAGTCGAAGCCTTGATCACCCGGCGCCCTGCCGCAGGCGCGTGGCCCGGGTCCAGCTTTCTGAAGGTCAGCGGACGATAGATACCTCCGTTCAGAATCGCGCTCATGCCTGTGGCGATCGCCAGCGGCGTCACGGAGATCGAATGGCCGAAGCCCATGGTGGCGACCGCGTTCTCGCTGAGCCTGGCGGGGACGAGCGGACGGGCGGATTCGACCAGGTCGCTTGGCGCTTTCTGATAGAGGCCGAACGCGTGCCAATATTTGCTCATGTTGGCGGCGCCGGCCTGGAGGGACATGCGCGCCGCGCCTTCGTTCGATGAGTGTGTGAATACCTCCCACAACGGCATCTGGCCGAGCGCTGCGTCCTGTTTGTCGTAATCGTGGATGATCTGGCCCGGCAGGACGAGCGGGTTGCGCACGTCGTACATGGAATCGACTGTGGTCGTGCCGGCATCCAGGCCCATGGCCAGGGTGAAGACCTTGAACACCGAGCCGGGCTCGTAAACCGTGGCCGCGGCGTGATTGACCATCGCCGCCGGATTGGCCTTGCCCGGATCGTTGGGGTCGAAGTCCGGCCAGCTCGCCATGCCAAGCACCTCGCCGGTGCGGACATTGACCACCATGCCAACCGCGTCGAGGACGCCGAAACGTTGCGCGGCGGCCCGGAGCTCGTCCTGAAGGGCGCCCTGGACGCGCAGGTCGATGGACAGCTGAACAGGCTCGCGGCCCGCATTGTCGCGGATTTCCGGATCCAGCGCCTTTTCGACGCCGGCCAGACCCCGGCCGCCCTTGTCGGCAAAGCCGATCACGTGGACGCCGGTGGCGCCCAGCGGATAGTCCCTGGCCGGCTCCTGGGCGAAGGTGACGCCCGCCAGAGCCAGGTCGTGGATACGATCCTTCACATCCGGCTGGATGCCGCCGGCGAGGTAATATTCCTTGTGCGGACCGGTGAGCGCCGTGTCGAGATGGGCCAATGAGAGCGTGGGCAGCACGGCGAGGAGAGCCGCCTTTGTCGCCGCCGGGTCATAGACTTCGCGCGGATTCACATAGAGGCCGTAGCGGACGAGGTCGACGGCCAGGATCTGGCCGTTGCGATCGACGAGATCGGCCCTGGCTTCAGGCGCTAATCCCGCGCCGCGATCGCCCTTGTCCAGGCCGGAAAACAGCGCAGCCTTGGTCGCCACCAAACCCAGCGTGACGAAGGCCGCCACAAACAGAGCCATGACGAAGAAGATGCGAAGCCGGGTGTCGTCTTCGGCCTTGCCGGACGCCCTGGCCCGCTCGAAGGCTCGGTCAAGCCACCACAGCCACGACGCCGACGGCCGCCAGAGTCCATCCGAGTTTTCAGGAATGGCGGTCACGGCTTCGCCACCTTGGCGTCGGGCTGTGCTCCCTTGAGCGCGATCTGCGGCAAGGCGTCGACCGTGGTCTCCTGCTTCGGATCCACCGCCTGCAGGCTGAGGTACTGAGTGGAGAGGCGCTCCACGCGGCCCGGATCGTCCAGGTGGGCGATCTCGGCCTTAAGGAGGTGGATGCGGCTATCTTCCTGGGCGATCTGGTCCTCGACGCCGACGGTGTCCGCGCCCATCCCCGAGGCGAAAGTCTTGAAGGCGTAGCTCGCCAGGGCGAGGACGAGCAGCACCGCCAGGGCGGCCAGATCAACCACGCGGAACCCTCGATATCGGCGGTTGAAGATGTCGAAGAAGATCATGCCGCACGCCTCCAGGGTGGCGTCGACAGGCGTTCCGCCGCCCTAAGTTTCGCGGATCGGGCCCTGGGATTGGCCGCAATTTCGGCGGCGGAAGGCGCATGCGCGCCTTTGTGGATGAGACGGAAGCTTGATCGCCGGGCCGGAGCGGGCGGGGCGTGGCGCGACACTTGTTCGGCCCCACCGGCGCGCTCGGCCAAGAATGTCTTGACGATCCGATCTTCCAGAGAATGGAACGTCACAACGGCTAGTCGTCCTCCCGCCTTCAGTGTGCGCTCGGCCGCCACCAAACCTGCCTCGAGCTCCGAAAGCTCGTCATTGACCGCGATTCTAAGGGCCTGGAAAACCCGAGTCGCAGGATGAATTTTCAATCCGCGCCGCCCGCCGAGCGCCCGCTCGACCACTGCGGCCAGATCCGCGGTGCGCTCGAAGGCTGTTTCGAGGCGCCGGCGAACGATGCTGGCGGCGATCCGCCGCGCCTGTCGCTCTTCGCCGAAGTCACGGAAGATGCGCGCCAATTCATCCTTGGTGGCGCCGTTCACGAGATCGGCCGCGGAGGGCCCGCCGCTCGACATGCGCATGTCGAGCGGCCCGTCGCGCATGAGGGAGAAGCCGCGCTCAGCTTCATCGAATTGCATCGACGAAACGCCGAGATCGAGGGCGACACCGTCGCAAACTCCGTCACCCAGCACCTCGGCCATGGCCGAGAATGGCGCAGCCACCAGCCGAAACCGGCCGCCGGCTTCGAGGCCCGCGGCGTAAGGCGCCACCGAGGGATCGCGATCGAAGGCGGTGACGCTCGCCCCGGCGTCCAGCATGGCGCGGCTATATCCGCCCGCCCCGAAGGTGCCATCGACCATGGTCAGGCCGGAGGCGGGACGCAGCGCCTCCATGACCTCTGAGATGAGAACGCCGGCGTGCCCGGTCATGCGCCGCCCGCCATGGCGCGTTGCTGGGTGCGCAGGGCCGGCAGACCCGCCCTGGCCAGCTTAAGTTGCGTCTCGCGATGGGTTACCCACGCGGTCTTGGGCCATATCTGGAAACGCTCGCCCATGCCGACCAACGCCACCCAGTCGGTGAGGCGAAAGGTCTCGCAAAGACTCTCTGGTAAAGTGATGCGCCCGGCGGTGTCGTAGGAAAGCCGGCACATGGCGCCCAACACGCTGGTCTCCAGCGCGGTGCGCAGAGGATCGCCGAACGCCAGTTCGTCGATAACGCCCAGATAGGTGTCGAACAGAGCCTGCCCGCCGCCCTCTATGCAGTCGTGCTCGATGGAGGGGAAACAGAAGACGCCGTCAAAGGGCCCGGCCCCAGCGGCGCGGAACTCCTGCGGCACCAGGATGCGGCGCTTGGCGTCAATCTGTTTTTCGAAAGTGGAATGGAACACCCCAGCCCGCCCCGACCAGCTGCCCTACGAAGCAATTGGGTTAACATGGGATTGATTGGGATACAATGACACCAGAACCCCAAAACGTAAGAATTTGCTAACCGTGTTGGGACGGCCCCAGACCATGGTAAGCAACAACGAGAACGAATAGAGAACTGGCGCGGGTCAGCGTGGATCAGACGGCCTGTAAGCCGGGTTCTGTGCCGCCCCGGGATATCTCCCGAGACGCGGCGGCCATTCCTCTGGACCGTCCGTCGCCGGACGGTTCTCGCGACCTACCCGAACGCCTGGGCCAGCGACGGCCCTGCCCGCCCGATACTCACGCGGGGCGGACGCGGCGTCCCTATTCGGTCTTGCTCCAGGCGGGGCTTGCCATGCCGTCCCCGTCACCGGGTCCGCGGTGGGCTCTTACCCCACCCTTTCACCCTTACCGCCCGGCCGAAGCCAGTTGGGCGGCGGTTTGCTTTCTGTGGCGCTATCCCTGGGGTCACCCCCGGCGGGCGTTACCCGCCGCCTTGTCGCCGTGGAGCCCGGACTTTCCTCCCTCCGCCCCTTGCGAGGCGAAGAGCGACCGCCCGGCCGTCTGATCCGTCGGTAAGGGTGGGCGCCGCTCAGGGCGACGTCAAGCCATAGATAATCTGGTCGAAATGCCGGCCCTTCCAGAAGCCGTAACCGGCCAGCACGCCCTCGCGGACGAAACCATGGCGTTCCAGAAGGGCGCAAGAGCGGTGGTTGCCGGGTGTCACCAGGGCTTCAAGTCGGTGGAGCGCCAGACGGAGCCGACCGAAATCGATGACCGCCGGGAGCGCCACACTCATCGCCCCGCGCCCCTGCCAGGCGACGTTGAGGTCATAGGCGATCTCGCCCCGACGGCCGCGCTCGAGGACGATGCGGTTGAACCCGCAGGTTCCGACGAAGGCGCCGCTTGCGCGCTCGCGGATAGCCCAGCGCGCGCCGGCGCCCAGCGCGCGCTGTCCCAGCGCCCAGTCGACGATCGCCTCGGCCTCCTCAATGATTCTGAGAGGCTCGATGTCCATCCACTCGACGACGCGGGGATCGGAGAACTCGGCCAGGATGTCGGGCGCGTCTGCCCGCTCGAGGGGGGTCAGCTCGAAGGGGCCGGCCGACAGGCGAAGATCGCCCGCGAGGTCCGGGTCGGGGATGATCATGCGTCAGCCAGACGGAGGACAGCCATGAGGCGTGCGCGGGTCACCCCGTCGGCGACGCCGTCGCACTGGGCCTGGGCCCAATGGCGTTGGAACGCCGTGACGACGGCCATCAGGTCCTCGTCGAAGGCCCCCCGGACGGGCACGTCATATCCAAGGCGCGCCAGCGCTCCGCGCAAAGCGAGGACGCCGAGGCCGTCGTCGCCGAACGTAAGCGCCGCGCCCGGGGCGGGCGGCGGTTCTACCCAAAGGCCGTGGCCCGCCAGCGCCAGCGTCGCCCATGGAAAGAGCTCGCCCGGATCCTGCTTGCGGCGGGGCGCGACGTCCGAATGTCCCAGGATGAGCGCATCGTCGATCGTCCAGCGCTCACGAACCTCGCCGATGAGCTTGATGACAGCCTCGATCTGAACGGACGGAAACGGCCGGTAGCCGAACTCGTGCCCCGGATTGACGATCTCCACCCCAATGGAGCGGGCGTTGATGTCGCTTGTCCCTCGCCAGGACGAAACCCCCGCGTGCCAGGCGCGGCGCGCCTCATCAACCAGGGCGAAAACGCGTCCATCCTCCTCCACTAGATAGTGCGCGCTGACCTTGGCGGCGGGGTCGCGCAGGCGGGCCAGCGCCGCCTCTCCGCTCTCCATGCCGGTATAGTGCAGGACAATCATGTCCGGCGGCGAGCGCCGGGCGTCAAAATTGGGCGATGACGCCTCGATTGGCCCCACGACCTCGGGCTTACGCCGCCCTTTCGAAGGTCAGGGCTTCATACCTCGCCAAATGATGATCGACCGAGCCGAACAGGCCTTCGATGATCGTCGCGCGCTTGAAATAGTGGCCGATGGCCATCTCGTCGGTCATCCCCATGCCGCCATGCAGTTGGATGGCGTTTTGGCCGACGAACCGGCAGGCGCGACCGATCTGAACCTTGGCGGCCGAGACGGCCTTCGCGCGCTCGGCGGCCGCTTCGTCGAGCTTGATGTGCGCCATAAAGGTCATGGAGACCGCCTGCTCGACCTGGATGAACATGTCGACCATCCGGTGCTGCAGCACCTGGAACGAGGCGATCGGCGCGCCGAACTGCTTGCGATGACGGGTGAATTCCAGCGTCCCTTCATGCAGCTTGCGCAGCACGCCGCAGGCCTCGGCGCACACTGCCGCGACAGCCTCGTCCACCACCTGGTTCACCAGAGGCAGGGCCTCGCCTTCGGGGCCGATGAGCGCGTCCGCGCCCAGGGAAACGTTCTCGAAAGTGATCTCCGAGGCGCGCTGGCCGTCCACGGTGGGATAGTCGCGGGTGACTACCCCCTTGGCCGACTTGTCGACCACGAACACCGAGACCCCGCCGGTGTCGCGTCGTGCGCCGCCAGTGCGGGCGGTGACGACGAGATGGTCGGCGAAAGGCGCGCCAACCACCACCGCTTTCGCGCCGTTCAGCACGTAGCCGGCGCCGTCCTTGCGGGCGGTCACGGCCAGGTCGTGCAGGCAATAGCGCGCCTGGGGCTCGGCCCAGGCGAAGGCGTACCGCGCGGAGCCGTCGATGATCTGGCCGATCCGGTCGGCCGCCGCCTTCCCGCCGGCGCGCTTCAGGAATCCGCCGGCGACGACCACCGTGCCGAGACAGGGCTCAACGACCAGCGCCTTGCCGAATTCCTCCATGACCACCATGACCTCGGTGGGGCCGCCGCCGAAGCCGCCCAGATCCTCGGGGAACGAGGCGCCCAGCAAGCCGAGATCCTCGGCCAGCGCCTTCCACACCTCGGGCCGCCAGCCTGCGGCGGAAGCCACCGCCGCACGTCGTTTCTCGAAATCATAGGTGTCGGCGAGGTAGGCGGAGATGCTGTCACGCAGCATCGTCTGCTCTTGGGTGAAGCTGAAATCCATCTGTCGTCCCTCCCGCGCGGCCGATCGTTCTCTAGAGACCCAGCACCATCTTGGCGATGATGTTGCGCTGGATCTCGTTGGAGCCGCCGTAGATCGAAGTCTTTCGGGTGTTGAAGTAGGCGCCAGCGACACCGTGGCCAGCGTCCGGACCAACGGGACCGATGTTGTGCGGCAGGCCGCGCAGATAGGGCGCGCCGTAGTGGCCGGCCGCCTCTAGCGCCAGTTCGGTCAGGCGCTGCTGGATCTCGGTGCCCTTGATCTTGAGGATCGAGGATTCCGGCCCGGGCCCCTTACCCGAACTTTCCCCAGCCAGCGTGCGGAGCTCGGTGTATTCGAGCGCGGTGAGGTCGATCTCGAGCTCGGCCACCTTGCGGCGGAAAAAGGTGTCGGCGAGCAGAGGACCGGAATCGTCGGCCCGCTCGGTGGACGACACCTCGCGCAGGCGTTCGAGTCCGCGTTTGGAGCGCGCGACGCCGGCGATGCCCGAGCGCTCATGCGCCAGCAAAGCCTTGGCGCAGGTCCAGCCCTGGTTCTCGTGGAAGATACGGTTCTCGATGGGAACTTTGACGTTGTCGAGGAAGACGTCGTTAACCTCGTGGCCGCCCTCCAAAGTAATGATCGGCCGCACGGTGACGCCGGGCGATTTCATGTCGATCAGAAGGAAGCTGATCCCGGCCTGCGGCTTCACCGTGGGGTCCGTGCGCACCAGGAAGAAGCCCCAGTCGGCGAACTGCGCCAGGGTGGTCCAGGTCTTCTGACCGTTGACCAGATAGTATTCCTTGCCGTCGTCGCCCTTGATGCGCTCGGCCTTGGTCTTCAGGGAGGCGAGGTCGGAGCCCGCGCCCGGCTCGGAATAGCCCTGGCACCACCAGATCTTGCCCTCGCGGATGTCCGGCAGGAAGCGTTGTTTCTGTTCCTCCGTGCCGAAGGTCCACAGCACCGGCGCCAGCATGGCGACGCCGAACGGCAGGATGGGAATGGCGTCGGCCCGCGCCTGCTCTTCCGACCAGATGTATTTCTGCGTGGGGGTCCAGCCCGTGCCGCCCCACTCGGCGGGCCAGGATGGCGTCGCCCAGCCCTTCTTGGCCAGGATCCGATGCCAGGAGAAATAGTCCTCTTTGGTGAGGGAATCCTCGCTCTTCTGCCGCTCGCGCAGGGCGGCGGGGTAATTCTCGGTAATGAAGGCGCGCGCCTCGGCGCGGAAAGCGATGTCTTCAGCCGAGAAATCGAGATCCATGACGTTTCCCCTTGAGCGTCCCCAAGGGGCGCGCGTGGAACATAAGTGGCGCGGCGCCGTCTTGCCAAGGCCGGGGGCCTGTTAGCAGGGTTGTCGTTCAGGCGGCCGCTGGAGCCAGATGTTTCGCATCCTCACCTATAATGTCCACCGGTGCGTCGGGGCCGACCGGCGGATAGACCTCGGGCGCGTGGCCGAAGTGATCGCGGCCGAGGCGCCGGACATCGTCGCCCTGCAGGAGGTGGACGTAGGGCGGGCCCGAACGGGCGGCGTCGACCAGGCGCACGCCTTGGCGCGGCGTCTTGGCATGGCGTCGCACTTCAACGCGGCCCTCAGGGTGGAAGAGGAACAGTACGGCGACGCCATTCTGACGACGCGCGTGGAGCGGCTGGTCAAGGCCGGCCCTCTGCCGGGCTATGCGCGCATCCCGAGGCTAGAGCCACGCGGCGCCCTCTGGGTGTCCGTCGACCTCGGCGGGCGCCGGGAGCTTCAGGTGATCAACACCCACCTAGGTCTTGTGCCCAGGGAGCAGCAGATCCAAGCCGCCGCCCTGGCGGGGGATGGGTGGCTAGGCGCAATCGACCGGCGCGATCCGGTCATCCTCGTGGGAGATTTGAACGCCACCCACCGGACCGTCGTCCACCGGACCTTGGCCAGCCGCCTCAACGACGCCCATGCGCTCAGACCAGCGGGAGAGTCCCGAGTGGCGACGTTTCCGGCGAGCATGCCGATGTTGCGCATCGACCACGTGTTCGTGAGCGCGGGGATCAGGGTGCTCTCGCTACGCACGATCGCCTCTCCGCTGGCGCGTGCGGCCTCCGATCACCTGCCGTTGGTGATGGACTTCGAAATTGAAAGCTAAAAGCTGGAGGCCGCCCTTCCGCGGGAAGAGCGGCCTCAAGGTGTTATTGTCCGCCGGACGCCATAGTGGATCCGCCGGCCCGGGCCCAGACTTCGCAGGCGCCGTCGCGTTCGGACACCAGTTGAGTCTTCATGAGCGAGCCGGCGCGATTGGCCGAGCTCTTGGCTTCGTTCCTGGCCTCGTCGGCGCGGTCGAGAACGTCCGACGTACGCACGGCGCCCTCGGATTTCATCAGGGAATTGATGCCCGAAGCATCGGCGGCGCCAAGTGCGTGCGAGTCGAAGAGACCCTGGCAGTGAGCGGCGGCGATGTACTGCGAGTCGCTGAGATGAGATGCGGACGCCAAAGCGGTGGTGCCCAAAGCGGTGGCGGCGAGCAAGGCGACGCCTGTGACGGCGCTTCGAAGAGCTGACATATCCCGTTCCTCCTGGGGTTGGACAAACCGGACAGTGCTCCACTTCGCGTTACCGTATCAAATTAATTAGAATAAATATTCACGTTCATAATTTCGAAATATGAACGATCCGTAACCTATTGCCTACTGTAATGAACTTTCCGTAATACTTGTGGCGAATTCTCGGCAACATCACTCGCCTGTCAGCGCGGCGCCCGGCGCGTGATTTCCCATCCGCCGCCAGCGCCGGCACGGTCCGTCGCGCTCGGCGAGGAGATGAGCTTTCTCGTCGGGGCCGGCGACAGCCGCATCGTGTGCCGCCTTGTCCCTGTTGTCCCTAGCCTGGTCGATGATAGTCCCCTGGCGTCCGGCGCCCTCCAGATCCATAAAGCGATTGATGCCGGTCGGATCGACGCGCGGCTGAAGGTCGTCGGAATTGATGAGACCCTGACAGCGGGCGATTCCCACATAGGCGGCGTCGTTGACGTGCAGGTTCTGGGCGGTGGCGGCGGTGGCGGCGACCGCGCAGGCGCCGATGATCAGATATTTGATGGGTGACATTGGACTTCCTCCTGGCGAAACCAACATCTCGAATTCGGTATGGTTCCTCTCGCGCCTTGCGCCGCGCCACGCGGGCAGGCCATCTTGGCGAGGCATGAACGCACCGCCCAAACCCATTCCCACGCCCTGTGTGCAGGTGTGCGTCGTCGACGGCGAGAGCGGCCTCTGCCTCGGGTGTTATCGGACCTTGAACGAAGTGGCCCGCTGGTCGGCCTTCACCGATGAGGAACGCTCGTCAATCATGACCGCCCTCCCCTCGCGCCGCGTCCGCATCCGGCCGGAGAAGCTGGGGCTATTAGGACGCTAGGCCGCAAGCGGTCTCGCCGAGGCTTCCTGAACGGCCGCCAGCGCACGCTCGATGACTTCAACCCCGGCCCCGGCCGCGATCGACTCCACGGTGAGGATTCGCCGCCAGGTCCTGGCCCCGCGGGCGCCGTGAAAGAGGCCGAGCATATGCCGGGTCATCGCCGCCAGACGCATGCCAGCGACCAACTGCGCGCGCACATAGGGCAGGTATTGCTCCACGGCCTCGAAAGCCGACACGTCCGCCGCCGCCTCGCCGAACAGGCGGCGGTCCGCGGCGCCGAGGATTTCCGGCGTATGATAGGCCGCGCGCCCCAGCATCACGCCGTCCACATGCTCCAGGTGGGTCAGCGCCTCGTCCAACGTGGTCACACCGCCGTTGATGATGACGGTAAGCTCCGGCCGCTCGACCTTGAATCGATGAACGAACGCGTGATCGAGCGGCGGAATTTCGCGGTTCTCCTTGGGCGAGAGACCCTCGAGCCACGCCTTGCGCGCGTGAACAATGAAGACCTTCACCCCCGCTTTGGAACAAAGATCCACCAGGCCGAAGAGACTTTCCTCCGGGTCCTGATCATCTACGCCCAGGCGGCATTTCACGGTCGCCGGAACCCGGACGGCGCCCAGAATGGCGGCCATGCATTCGGCCACCAACTCCGGCTCGCGCATCAGGCAGGCGCCGAAGTTTCCGCCCTGGACGCGATCGGAGGGACAGCCCACGTTGAGGTTGATTTCGTCGAAACCGAGGTCCTCGGCGATGCGCGCCGCCGACGCCAGGGCCGCCGGTTCGGCGCCGCCCAGCTGCAGCGCGACGGGGTGCTCGACCGCGCTGAACGCCAGCAACCGGGTGCGGCCACCATGCAGGATGGCGTTGGCGGTGATCATCTCGGTGTAGAGCCGAGCGCGCCGGGTAAGCGTGCGGTGGAAGGCCCGGCAGTGCCGATCCGTCCAATCCATCATAGGGGCGATGCACAATTTGTGAGGTAAGCTATTGTTTTCCATATACTATTTTTGTCTCAGTCGGTCCAATCATTTATAGGAGCGACACTCCGTACACTGATCACTGCCTTCTTGCCTTTCCCCATCAGTTTCAAAGCGTTAGATAGCATCATGGAAATCAACTTGGTGCCGTGACGAGAGGATCCAAGCCCTTTTTTTCGCGCGTGAGTGCACACATAGTGCACACGCGGGGGGTCCGAAATTGGCGGCGTTTGTAAAACGCCGTTGGGCTCATGGTGGGCTGTCGTGAGACGCAAGGCCGATGCATCGGCAAGGCGTTCCCCGCCACCCCCGGGGGAAGACTTTCCGCTCCAAGACTCCTGCTCCACCGCACCGAGCTTTGTTGGCCAAGCTGGTAGATTCAGTTGCGGCCGCGATGCGCTCGCACATTCTGGCACTTCCATGCCAGCATCGGCATGGTGGCGATCCGATCACGAACCCCTGGAGCCGCCACCAGCCCTGTGGCGTCGATCTCGCCTCGCTCAAGGACGCCATCGAGGAAGGCGCGTTCACCTTCGGTCAGATCAAATAGGAACGCCAGACCAGCGCGGCAGATAGCGACGGACTCTTCGATCCAGAACTCAACGCCGCCCGGCGCGGCGAAGGTTTGGCGGGGTAAGCAAATCATGAGCTTCTGGCGCAACTCGCGCGCATCGCCTCTGATGTCCTCGACGGAGGCTTCCCGCCAATCGCGTCGGCCGGCCGCTCCGTAGGCTAGGATCGCGGCCTTGATGGCGCTCCAGTCGAGATTGGGTATCGCCAAGATCCTTCGCGCGTCGAAGAGATCGCGAGCCGCTCGCCGGTCGATCAAGGCCACGAGTTTGCCAGCGACGATTTCGTGTAGATCGAGCACCGGCACGCCGACGGCCCGGGTCCCGCCGAGGTCAATCGAATCCATGCGCGCGAAACCGAACAGCGTCTGGCGCGACATGTAGTTGATGTCGACCTCCAAGGTGGCGCCGCCTCCGAGCGCGGAGCCGAACCGGGCGATCCATTTTCCGCCGGCGTGATCGTCGGGTTGGCGGCGGACAGCGTAACCCTGCGAGGTGAGCAGCCGGTTCAAGGCCGCATCGACCTGAGGGCGATCGACCTCCATCACCGCTCGATCCAACGCGCCGACGTAGTTGAGGTCGATGTCGACCGAGAGGCGATCGAGCCGCAGATGGAAAACATTCAGCGCCGTGCCGCCCTTGAGCACGAGCTTCTCGGCCAACACCGGGTCGCGGGCGATCTCCTGCAGTACATCCAGCAGGCGCAGAACTTTCTCCAGGGTCCCAGCCTGTAGTCCGGTCTCACCGGCGATCCGCTGCAACGTCTGGGCGGACGGGGCAGCCACTACTGCCCCTCGAACCGGCGATCAGCGATGGCTTCGGGCAAGATCACGCCCCAGCCTGTCGCCGCTTTGCCACCGCCCGATTGGGCTCCCAGGGCGTAGCGGTTCTGGGTCGGAGCGATGTTGTGAATCGCTGTCAGCACCGCGTTGGGAACGTCCAGCCGGTCACGACTGGATTCCAACCACCATCCCGCAGCCCCGGCCGCTGTCGCGTTACCTAGGCGTTCAAGGTGTTCGAGCAGGCGCGCCGCATCGAGCCGGCCGATGAGATCCAGGGAATTGATCAGTTCGTCAGCGCCGCCGGCCAGGTCTGGGCGATCAAACAGATCGGCGACCGTGCGTTCCAAGGTGGTGACGGCGACGTCCATACCGAGACGGTCCACCTTGGCGACGGCGTCCGGCTCAAGGGCGACGGGGGGTTTCACAAATCGGCAGGTGAAGTCGCTGGTCTGCAGCAGGCCCGGTTTGCCGGCCGCGATGACCTGAACCTCGTACCCTTCGGAGTAGGCGTAGCCGTGCAGTTCGAGCGCCGAGTGGTAGCCGAGGACGCCACCAAGGCGAAGGCGGGAGGCCGCGAGATAGCGGTCGACGGACCAAGTCTCCGGGGCGGCATGCTTGGGGACCGAGACGAAGACACCGCGAGCGACGCGCCGTATGTTGCCCGCCTTCAGGTGCTGGTTCAGCATGCTGGTCACCACCTTGTCGCCGGGCTGGCGTCCGACGGCGCGCGCGTATTGGGCGCGGTCGAAGACCGGCATGTCGCTGAAGAAGGGAGCGGAGAGCTGGCGAGGCATTGGAACAGCTGGAGTCCGGAAAGACGGCGGAAAGCCATATATAAACTGTAGCTTTTCCGGTCAATCTTGAACTGACCAGCCAGTCGCGCTACAACCACCTCATCGAGTTGAGCTTGGCGGACACAGATGACAGACGCTCCCTCCCCAAGTCCGGAGCCGTCGGCGAGCGAGCCGGCCCGTTACGACCCCATCGTTATCCTCCCAGACGAGGTCACGGGCGAGACCATCCACCTCAACGCCTACCAGCGCGCAACGCGCACGACTGACCGACTGAACCAGGGCGGCATGGAACCGCCAATCCTTGGCCTGTTCGGCGAGGTTGGGAGTCTCCTCTGCCGGTGTGCCCTTCACGCGTAGCAGGTCTCGCGGCTTCGCTCCCATCGCAGCCACCAGTCCATCGCGCTGCGGCCGCTTCCAGCCTGTCTGAAGGTACTCAACGACGGTCGGCGCGTAGCCGGCGGACTCGATCATCGCCAGTGTGTTGCGTGAGGTGCCGCAGCCAGGGTTGTGGAAGATGGTGATCGGGAAATCCTCGCTCATGGCTTGGTCCGCTCCTTCAAGAGCCATCCGAACAGAAGGCTCGCGGCGACGGCGCCAGCGAGCTGCGCGAAGATGAACATCGGCGCCGAACTCGGCGCGATGCCGGCGAAGGTGTTCGACAGCGACCGGGCGACGGTTACCGCCGGGTTGGCGAACGAGGTCGAGGCGGTGAACCAGTAGGCCGCGGTGATGTAGAGACCGACGATCATCGGCGTCGCATCCGGCCGGAAGCGTATCGAGCCCAGGATCGCGGCGATCAGGCCAAAGGTGGCGACGAACTCGGCGAAGGCCTGCGCCGGCCCATCGCGCAGCTTGCTCGACACCTGCCAGATCGGCTCGGCGAACATGGCGTGCGCCGCCCAGACGCCCGCGATGCCGCCCGCGACCTGGACGGCGAAATAGGCCGTGGCCAATCGCAGTCCGATCTCCCGCCGCAGCGCGAACACCAGTGTGACTGCCGGGTTGAAATGAGCACCGGACAAAGGTCCAAAAATGGTAATCAGCACCACTAGGCCCGCCCCGGTCGCCAGCGTATTGCCCAGGAGCGCGATGGCGACGTTGCCGCCGGCCAGGCGCTCACCCATGATCCCTGAGCCGATGACGATGGCGAGGAGGAGCGCCGTTCCCAGCGCCTCGCCAGCGAGACGACGGGACGTCGAGAAGGCGTGGAGCGGCGGCTCCAGGCTGGCCTGGGTCATCTCCCCCACGTTGCGCATGATCAGCGCGTGGGTTCGGGCTGGCCGGCGGTCTTGCCGATCTCGTCGAGGCGCTTCTGCAGCGAAAGGCGATCGAGGCTGGAGACAGGCAGGTTGACCAGGAGACTGATGCGGTTGTTCAGCATCCGCCAGGTGTCGGTGAAGGCCAGGGCGATCTCCGCCTCATTGCCGGTGGCCCCGGCCGGATCTGGCAGACCCCAGTGGGCGGTCATGGGCTGGCCCGGCCAGATCGGGCAGACCTCGGCCGCGGCGTTGTCGCAGACCGTGAACACGAAATCGAGCTTCGGAGCGTCAGGCCCCGAGAACTCCTCCCAGCCCTTGGAGCGGAAGGTTTGCGGCATGAAGCCGTTGCGCTTGAGGAGTTCAACCGTTTTCGGATGAACTTCGCCCTTGGGCATCGAGCCGGCCGTGTAAGCCTTGAATCTCGGCGCGCCGACCCGGTTCATGATCGCCTCGGCCATTATCGAGCGGGCCGAGTTGCCGGTGCAGAGGAAGAGGACGTTGAAAGCTTTGACGGCCATGTCCCCTCCCTAAGCGCAGCAGGCGGACGCCGGCGTAGGCGCCTGGGCCGCATCGGCGGGCGCGCAGCAAGCCGACTTAAGCGCGGCCCGCACGGCGCCGGGCTCATCCTCGCCGTAGCTCGTCGCCTCGCCAAAGGTGAAGAAGGTCTCCCAGCGAAGGCCGTTCGGATCGTTGACCCAGGCCTTGTCGGATTGGGCGTAGCAACAGGTGGTCGCTTCCTGGTCGCGGGTGACCTCGCCGGCGGCCTTGAGCCGGCCGGCAAGCTCAGCCAGCTCATCGCCGCTCTCCACCTGGATCCCCAGGTGGTCGACACCCGGAGCGCTGGCTCTGTCGGAGATGGCGAAGTTCACGCGCGGATCGTCCAGCATCCACTTTGCGTAGTCGTGCTTTAGGACGACGGGGTGGGTGCCGAACAAGGTGGAATAGAAGCCGACCGACTTGGACAGGTCTTCGACGGCGACATGGACGTGCAGGCGCTTCACGAGAGGGCTCCTTCGGGAACTTCGCAACAGGTGGAACGGGCGGCGACCTCGGCCACGGGCGCGCAGATCTCGGGACGCCCCTGGCAACAGTCTTCCGTCAGGTAGACAAGCAGCGCGCTCATGCCGTCGTAGTCGGCGGCGTAGATGATCGAGCGTCCCTCCCGCCGGCTGGCGACCAAGTCGGCATTGGCCAGGATGGTCAGTTGGGCGGAGAGGGTGTTGGGGGTGATCTCCAGTGAACGGGCGATCTCTCCGGCGGCGATACCGTCCGGCCCCGCCTTCACCAGCAAGCGAAACACGGCCAGGCGGGAGTCTTGAGCGAGAGCGGAGAGTCTCTTGATAGCGGTCGCGGCTTCCATAGTTCCAATGTTGTGGAACTAACGAACGAAGTCAAGGGGGCGGACGCGCATGGCAGAGAAGAGCCTGCCGCATTTCGAGACCGGCATCGCGGCATCGCGAACCCGGGGTGGTTGGAACGCTTCAAATCGTGAGAACGAAAACGAAAGAGAAGTAGAACCTTCGTGTGCAATCCGCGCACACGCGTCAGAATAAGTATTTGAAAGTATTGATGACTCCGTCCAGTCCATCATGGGGGCAACGGAAAACCTGTGTCTGATTAGCTGGTTTTCCATAGGGTTTCCGGAGAAATCGCGCCAATGGTTGGCTGGGCGGACTCACGAGTGTTTTCATTCGCTTGTGAGACTACCTGTGCAATCGACACCATCTTGCAAGCACAAGCGCACTCGAAATTCGATGTTGACGGCCCATTAGCGAACCGTCAGCCGCCGAGTGACCACCGCGCCAGCGGGACATGGCGCGTCTGGCCGAGCAGGCTGTGCACCAGGATGAACTCGCGCACGATCCAGCGGATTGGCTCCACGGCCAGCTCTTCGACCTGGATATCGTCATAGAGCAGAGTCACGTGCGGTGTGAACTGTGATGCAACCGGACGACCGACCCTGGCTCGGGTGATCGCCACACTGAGACCACGCTGAAACTTCATCAGTTCGGCGAGACCGTCGCCGCCGCGCAGGACGAGAGGCCGATTGCCCGGCCTGCCTGAGAAACTCGCCACCCGGTCGAATTCGACTTCGAATGGATCCATCCGAACCGTAGCCGCCGCGTCGCGGATGGCCGCGATGACCCGCGGTGGCAGACCGGCATAGTCGCCTATGTGATGCAGGGTGATGTGCAGGCGCTCGGCGGCAAGCGGCATGCCTCTCAAGTTCAGGTCCTTCCGGAGGCGCCGAGCAAGATCAACGCCCCGTGCGGCCGCATCCCGCTCAAGGAAAACTCCGAGGAACAACCGATCTGTCGCCGGCAGCGGCGGCTGACGTTCAAAACCAGGAAAAGATGGCTGGTCGGGCATGGGGAGTCCTACCTCAGGACTTTCGAGGTCACGAGTCCAACCGATCTGTGTACGCGCGGTGGCCGACATGGCGGTCGACCCGTCTGGGGTTTCGGCCCAAAGACGATATTCGCCCCGGGCTTCGCCGCCTTCGCCACAAAGGCTGAGCGGCGCGTCGGCGAACAGCGGGCGCACGCCGCGGAAACTGAACTCGGCGAGGCGCCCTTCCGTTCTCGCGAGAAGGCGGTCGACGAGCAGCGTCGCCGTTAAGGGGCCTTGAACGACAAGCCCAGGATAACCCTCCTCGGATTTCGCATAGAGCGCGTCGTAGTGGATGCGGTGCGCATTGAAAGTGAGCGCCGAGTACCTGAAGAGCAGGACAGGGTCGGGAGTCAGGGCCTCGCGCCATTGCGCGGGTTCGCGGGCCAGCGCCGGGTCACGCGCCGTGATTTCAGCCGACTGACTAGGCGCACGGTAAACCAGATCCTGTTCCTCATCGATGGCGAGGCCGCGGTCAGTGTGAAGCCGGTGGCGCAAGGTCACGAAGACCAGATCACCCTGCCCCCCGGACTTGTGGGTGATGCTCTGGATCTCGGTCTCGCGCCGCACAGTCTCGCCGATCAGGATAGGCGCCCCGAACCGCAACCGTCCGCCCGCCCACATCCGGCGCGTCAAAGGGATCGGCGGCATGAAGTCGCCCAGGCGCGGATGACCGTCCGCCCCCAGTTCGGATTGGCGGGTGCGGGGTGTGAAGTAGAGCCAGTGCCAGAGAGGCGGCAGGGACGCTCCCGGTTCCGGCGCGTCGGCGTGATCAAGGGTGGCGGCCAGCGCCGCGGTCGACGAGCCCTCAATGACCGCCGCCTCCTCGCGCCGCCGCCCCACCCAGGTCTGCAGCAACGATATGTCCATTTTCACGACCTCTACCCGCAATCCTCAGCCGCCGACGGAATCCGCGATCGGGATTACGCCAAATTCGGCGTCCAGCGCACTCGCTTCAAACGCCGACGCTAGCGCGCGCTGGAACCTGTCGTCCTGGAAGTTGGTCAGCGGGCGTCGGCGACCAGCACAGACATCTTACAGAGAGCGGCGCTCTGGCAAGTCCTCACGCGGCGGCTGGCGCCTCGTTGTCCACGGTGACGAAGTCTCCCGACAGAGTATCGTCCTCGATGACATCACACACCCTCTCCGCGATCTGCTCCGGGGTCAGCATCTTGACCACGGCCAGAACGGGCTTCAGCCACTCCTGATCCTTCGGCACAATGGCCGTGTCGACGATCCCAGGACAGATGGCCATGACCCTGATGCCGAACCGTTCATGGAGCGGCTTGCATGACTGCACGAAGGCGTTGAGGCCGTGTTTTGACGCGCAGTAAGCCGGATCGGTCGGCAAGGGCGCGAAGGCCACGGTCGAGGAAGTGTTGACAATGACGCTTGGCGTTTTGCGCGCGGATCAGATCACTTGGAGGGAGGGATCAGGGCGACGTGTCCGTTCCGCTGGTCGCCTATCTAGCGTCCTCGCGTACAGATTGTAGAATTGCGCAGACCGGCGATTCACGAAGGGCGCGCGCAGATGGATGAATTCGCGGGCGGCAAAGCCCTGATCTACAAGAGCGACAACATCTTCGAGCGTCGGCGCCGCATCCTGCGCGAGGCGCGAAAGCTGATCTCCGAGGCGGGATTCGACGGATTTAGCGTGCGTGAACTTTGCGCCCGAGCCGGCATCGCTCAGAAGACGCTCTACAATGCGTTCGGCAACAAGGCCAATGTGATCGCCCTAGCCATCCGCCAGTCAATGTCGGACTTCAACGATAGGACGACCTTCCGTTTCGATCCTCGCACGCTCGAAGGGTGCCTTGAGAAGATGATCAAGGTTCACTCTCGCAACATCGGGGTCCGTCCGTACACGACCGCCATCATGGCGGTGTACAATTCGCCCACCGCGGAGCACGCCGTGCGGGAAGCGATCCAGCACATCTCGGTGGACAGCTTGCGTCCCTTTGTCGAGGCTCTCGACATGCGTAACGAACTCGCCTCCGGCGTATCGTCCGAGCGCTTCATTTATTTCGTCACGACAGAGACCTACGCCATCTTGTCCGACTGGTGCCTCGGTGATCTGCCGGACGATCTGCTGGTGGATCGCACAAGCGAGGCGTTCCTCATCCTCGTTTGCGGATGCGTCGCGGGTCCGACCCAGAAGGAGGCGCTTCGCTGGCTGGAGGACCTTCGCGCGGCACGGCCAGGTTGGATGGCGTTGCGCAAGATGGCCGAAGTGGCGCCCAGAGAGTTGCGCGCCGCCACGCGCCGGATGGAAGCTACCCCGAGCCAAGGCCGAGCGACGCGAGGTGCCTAGCCTTCGACAATTTTACATCACGATTGACGATTTCGGTTGGATGATTGGTGGCTAGGCGGACGGACGTCCACAGCTCCGCCAACCCTCAATACGATCTCGGCATCCCCAGGACGTTCTGGCCGAGATAGGCGAGGATGAGATTGGTGGACACCGGGGCCACTTGATAGAGGCGCGTCTCCCGGAACTTGCGCTCGATATCGAACTCCTCGGCGAATCCAAAGCCGCCGTGCGTCTGCACGCAGGCTTCCGCCGCCGCCCAGGAGGCCTCGGAGGCGAGCATCTTGCCAATGTTGGCTTCCTCACCGATGGCCAACCCAGCGTCGAAACGCTCGGCCGCGCGCTCCACGATCAGAGCGGCGGCGCGAAATTGGGCGTACGCCCTGGCGATGGGGAACTGAATGGACTGGTTGGCGCCCAGAGGTCGGCCGAACACTTTGCGTTCGCTGGCGTAGGCGCTGGCCTTGGCGATGAACCATTCGGCGTCGCCGAGGCACTCGGCGGCGATCAAGGTGCGCTCGGCGTTCATGCCGTCCAGGATGTAGCGAAAGCCCTTGCCCTCCTGTCCGATCAGGCTGGAGACCGGCGTCCGGACGCCGTCGAAGAACACTTCGGTGGTGGCGTGATTCATCATGGTGCGGATCGGCCGAATGGTGAGCGTTCCCGCCGCCCGCGCGGCGTTCATATCGAGCATGAATACCGAAAGGCCGTCGCCTTTCTTGGCCACCTTGTCCGTCGACGTTGTGCGGGCCAGGAGGATCATGAAGTCGCTGTGCTCGGCCCGGCTGGTCCAGATCTTCTGGCCGGAGATCACATAGTCGTCGCCATCGCGCGTCGCTGTGGTGCGCAGGGCGAGGGTCTCCGAGCCCGAAGTGGGCTCCGTCACGCCGAAGGCCTGCAGCCGGATACGCCCATCGGCGATCTTGGGCAGCCATTCGGCCTTCTGCCGTGCGTCGCCGTGCTTGAGCATCACGCCCATGGTGTACATCTGGGCGTGAGCCGCGCCGGCGTTGCAGCCGCACTTGTGAACCTGCTGCAAAATGGCGCAGGCCGCCTTCAGGCCCAGGCCGCTACCGCCAAACTCCTCGGGTATCAACGCGCCCAGAAACCCTTCGTCAGTCATCGCCCGGACGAAGTCGGTGGGATAGGCGCGTTCGCGGTCCAACGCCCGCCAGTATTCCGCAGGAAAGCGGCTACAGAGCTGGGCGACGGAGTCGCGGATGGGGGTGAGGTCGGCGTCTTCAGTCATGATGCAACTGTCGATGCCGCACGGACCTTGGCATAGTCAACCGGCATGGCTGAGCAGGGGGAAAAACACAGATGAAACTTGACGGCGTGAGGGTGCTGGATCTTTCCCTGTTCCTGCCGGGGCCCATGCTCACCCTGATGATGGCCGACCATGGCGCCGACGTGATCAAGGTCGAGCCGGCCGGAGAGGGCGAGCCCACGCGGAACCTGGGAGCAGAAAAGAACGGCGCGGCCGTCTGGTTCCGCAACACCCACCGCGGCAAGCGCTCGATCCAGCTCGATCTGAAGGCGCAGGCGGGCCAGGCGGCGTTCTGGGCCCTCGCGCGCGACGCAGATGTGCTCATCGAAGCCTTTCGCCCCGGAGTCGTCGATCGCCTGGGCGTGGGCTACGACGCGGTCCGGGCGGTCAATCCTAGGATCGTCTATTGCTCCATCAGCGCCTTCGGCCAGGACGGCCGCTATCGTGTGCGTCCGGCGCACGACCTGGCCGTTCAGGCCCTGGCAGGCATGGTCGCCCAGACCGAGGGGTTCGACGGCAAGCCGGCTCCACCCGGAATGGCGGCCGCCGACGCCTTGTCCTCGCTGACGGCGCTCAGCGGCGTGCTGATGGCGTTGCTGCGGGCGCGCGAGACCGGCGTGGGCGACTACGTTGACGTCGCCATGCTCGACAGTCTCCTGGCCTGGACGCCCAACCTCACCAGCCGGATGTTCGCCACCGGCGAGCCTCTCATTCCCAAGCACGAGCGCTCGTTCGGCGGCCAGGCCATGAACGCCATCTACGAGACCAGCGACGGTCAGTGGATTGTTCTCGGCGGCTCGGAGATGAAGTTCGCGCGCAATCTTCTAGAAGGCCTGGGGCGCCTGGATCTGTTGGACTATGCCGACTTGCCTCCGGGGCCGGGACAAGATCCCCTACGGGCCTTCTTCCGCGAGACCTTCAAGACGCGCACGCGCGCGGCGTGGGAGATGTGGTTTGATGGGCGTGATGTGTGCTTCGCTCCAGTCCGGACGCTCAAGGAGGCCTTCGACGACCCGGCGGCGCGCGAGCGGGAGATGATCGCCTTCGACGAAGACGGGTCTGAGATCGTGGGCACGCCAATCAAGTTCCGCGAGGAGCCGGCGCGGATCCAGACTCCCCATCCACAGC
>Ga0302314_10000528_pt1 | contig 70667 bp, 62 predicted proteins | sample III_Palsa_N2_3_FD_200533 | JGI IMG/M metagenome (GOLD analysis project Ga0302314, IMG submission 200533) | Peat permafrost microbial communities from Stordalen Mire near Abisko, Sweden - III_Palsa_N2_3 | ecosystem: Environmental > Terrestrial > Soil > Palsa > Peat permafrost | place: Sweden...
AAGCCTGGCGCCACCGGTAGCCGTGCGCGCACATCGGCAAGTCCAAACGAAGGTGTCACTTGCGACTCCGCTGAATACAGCAGTGCCCATTCTTAGGAACATGAATTCTTCGCTCGCGTGCTCTAACGGTGAAGCTCAGGCGCGCCGAGCGAGGCTTCGCGAGCGAGGGAACCCCGGCATGCGCAGCAATGACGGGGCGTCGCCTGGAGCGGATGGTTAGGCACCCGAGCCCCCGCTTCGCTGACGAGCGCTGATTGCTTTTCGATCCATAGCCTCGCCGATCAGAGCTGCGACCGCATATGCGAGTGCCCCCGCGAAGAGTGCGCCAATGAAGGACCAGCCAGAGAGGTACCTGGCATAGAGGGCGTCCGCAAAGATGAGTCCAAGGATGCCTACCACTGCGACGAGAATATTCGCGCGGTAGATGGAGCGCACGTAGCGATGAGCAATTAGTGCGATGGCGGCCGAGAGAGCAAGGAGAGCGGCCAACGCGAGCATGACCTGGATTCCGGGAGACATGGTGCCTAACGGTGAGCCTGAGCGACCGGCAGGATGCGTCTAGTCCGCAGGCAGATCTCTCGGTCGCTCGAGGCGATGGTTAGAGCACGCACCACAACGCTACTGTGCGCGCGCGGTTAGCAGCCCGCAACTTCGGAGCGCTCGCCGTGATATGTAAGCGCGCCAGGATGCCGAACAAAGACGGCCCCGGGGCCGGAGCGTTTGCACTGCGCTGCTGGGAAAACTTTTGGCGCGCGCCCCGAGACCAAGCCTGGCGCCACCGGTAGCCGTGCGCGCACATCGGCAAGTCCAAACGAAGGTGTCACTTGCGACTCCGCTGAATACAGCAGTGCCCATTCTTAGGAACATGAATTCTTCGCTCGCGTGCTCTAACTATATGTAGACGGCCGAATCGGGGTGGTGAAATACCCCAAAGACGTCAGATATGCACCTCGACCTGCATTCGCGGACCTGATTCCATCTGCTGACCCTCGCAGGCGAACCGACTGCCCGAGGGCACGGGGCGCCCCTATGCGGACTCAGAGCGGATTGTTTGGTGTGGCGCGCGAAAAGATGCGTACCCGCCATCTGGCGCTGCGCACCGAACAGACCTACCTGCAGTGGATGCGGCGTTATGTCGTGTTCCACCGTCGCAGGCACCCAAGGTCGCTCGGGGCTGCCGAGGTCGAGCAATTCCTGACGCATCTCGCCGTGCATCACAAGGTAAGCGCCCCCACGCAGAATCAGGCCCTGCAGGCGATTCTATTCCTCTACCGGCACGTCCTCGACATCAACCTGCCGTGGCTCGACAACGTCACCCGTGCGTCCCGGACCAAGTCCCTGCCCGTGGTGCTCAGCCGCAGTGAAGTGCGAGCGCTTCTGGCGCAGCTGCAGGGCACGCCGTGGCTGCTCGGTAACCTGCTTTACGGCAGCGGACTGCGGCTCATGGAGGGCCTGCGTCTGCGGGTCAAGGATCTGCAGCTGGAGCGCGGTGAACTGATCGTACGCGAGGCGAAGGGCGGCAAGGACCGGGTGACCATGCTGCCCGCGACCCTTGAGGGACCGCTGCGGGCCCACCTCGGCCGGCTGCGCGACTGGTACGACGTGGAGCGCCGGCAACAGCGTCCGGGCGTCTCGCTGCCCTTCGCCCTGGGACGCAAGTACCCGCACGCGGCGCTGCAGTGGGGCTGGCAGTACCTCTTCCCGTCGGCCGATCTGCACAAGGATCCCTACTGCGGCGCGCTGGTACGCCATCACCTTCACGAAAAGACGCTGCAGCGGGCCGTGGCGTCCGCGGTACGCGCCGCCGGCATCACGCAGCCAGCCAGCTGCCACACCCTGCGTCATTGCTTCGCGACGCACCTGCTGGAAGATGGGTACGACATCCGCACCGTGCAGGAGCTCCTCGGACATGCCGACCTCAAGACCACGATGGTCTACACCCACGTCATGACGAAGGGCGCCAACGGCGTGCGCAGTCCCCTGGACCGGGAGGGTCCACTGCCGGGCGCAGCGCAAACCGCGACGCCGCGCGAGCGGCCGCGCACTCAGCCGCCGAAGCCCGTTTGACGCCACGCCTCGTATACCACGAGTGCCACGGCATTGGAGAGATTGAGGCTGCGGTTGCCGGGACGCATGGGGATAGCGAGCTGCTGCGTGAAGGGCACGCGCGCGAGGACAGCGGCGCTGAGCCCGCTCGCCTCTGACCCGAAGATCAGGGCTTCGCCCCCTTTGAAGGCGGCCGCGCTGTAGGGACGGCTGCCACCGGTCTCCACCGTATACAGGCGCGCATCGCCCAGAACATCCACGCAGGCGGCAAAGTCTGCGTGTAGCCGCACCTCGGTGAGCTCGGCGTAGTCCAGGCCTGCCCGGCGTACCGCCCGGCGAGTGAGCTCGAACCCGAGGGGCTGCACCAGGTGCAGGGTGCTTCCGGTGTTCGCGCACAACCGGATGATGTTCCCGGTGTTGGGCGGGATCTGCGGCTCGACCAGGACGATGTGAAACATGGAGCGTAGGCACGGATGTGGATTGACGCGTGTGCGATAATGCCCCGCATGGCGACGGTCGAACCAGTCTCGGGCACGCCGGTGGGTCAGCCAGCGGATGCTGCGCACCTGGCGCTTAAGTTCTGCGGACTTCAGTTCGCCTCCCCGATCGTGCTCCTGTCCGGTTGCGTCGGCTTCGGCGAGGAGTACACCCGCATCGAGGGCTTCTCGAACCGCGAGGTCGGCGCCATCGTGCTCAAGGGCACCACCGGCAAGCCGCGCCTCGGCAACCCGCCGCACCGCGTTTACGAGACCCCGGCCGGCATGCTGAACGCCATCGGGCTGCAGAACCCCGGCGCCGAGCAGGTGGTCAGCGGCATCCTGCCGCAGCTGGACTTTTCCGAGACCCGCTTCATCGCTAACGTCTCAGGCTCCACTATCGAGGAGTACGTCGAGGTCACGCGCCGCTTCGATGAGTCGCCCATCGATGCGATCGAAATCAACATCTCCTGCCCCAACGTCAAGGAAGGCGGCGTCGCCTTCGGCAACTACCCGGACATGTCCGCGCAGGTGGTGGCGGCCTGCCGCCGCGTCACCCAGAAGCCCCTGATCACCAAGCTGTCGCCGAACCAGACCGATATCCGCGAGAACGCCCGGCGGTGCATCGAGGCGGGCACGGATGCGCTGGCGGTGATCAACACGGTCATGGGTATGGCGATCGACGTCGCGACGCGCCGCCCGGTCATCGGCAACGTGCAGGGGGGGCTCTCGGGTCCTGCGATCAAGCCGATCGCCCTGCTGAAGGTGCATCAGGTGTACGAAGTCGCCCGGCCTCACCGCATCCCCATTATCGGGCAGGGTGGCATCACGAGCGCCCAGGACGCGCTCGAGTTCCTCATCGCGGGCGCCTCCGCGGTGGGCATCGGCACGGCGCTCTTCTACGACCCCATGGTATGCAACAAGGTCAACGAGGGGATCGCGGAGTACCTTCGGGCGCAGGGGATGAAGAGCGTCACCGAGCTCACCGGTACCTTGAACACCGCGCGCGAGATCCAGGACTGCGCGGTATCCGGGTGAGGCGCCCGGGCCTCCTCGCTGGCGCCGCTGCAGCGCTGCTCCTCGCCCTGGCCGCCGCTACCGCGTTCAGCGCCGCTCCGCAGGCTGAGGATGAGCCGCCGTTCGTGCACGTCGCCCTCGACGCCCGCGAGTACTCCCTCGGCCGCAGCGATGCGCCGCTGACGCTTCTCGAGTTCACCGATTACCAGTGCCCCTATTGCCGGCGCTTCCAGGCTGAGGCGTGGCCCCAGATAAAGAAGAACTACATCGACACGGGCAAGCTGCGCTTCATCGTGCGCGACCTGCCGCTGCAGTTTCATTCATCCGCGCTACCGGCAGCGGAAGCGGCGCACTGCGCGGGCGAGCAGGGCAAGTTCTGGGAAATGCATCACGCGCTTCTGACGGGCGATGACCCCCTTGCCGACGGCGGCATCGACCGGCGCGCTACGCAGCTTGGCCTCGACCTGGAACGCCTGCACGCCTGTACCAAGGCCAACCGCTACGAGTCAGCGATCGCGCGCAACATCGCCGCCGCCCGGGCCCTGAACGTCAACGGCACGCCGGCCTTCGTGCTCGGCCGCATGGCCAATGGGGGCCTCGAGGGTCAGCTCGTCAGCGGCGCCCAGCCCTACGCGGAATTCGACGCCGCCTTCAGGCAGCTCCTGGCGCAACACTAAAACCGGGATCCCGGCCGGCGCCGCACCGTCACGACAGCCGGGCGCGCTGCAGCCGTTAGGTCCCTGCGGCGGGGGCTCGCGGCCCGGGGGCATCCGCGGGCGCGGCGCGCACGTCCTGCAGCCGTACCAAGGTCGGGGTGGCCCCCATGAAGCTCACGCCGAGCGCCCGGAAACGCTCGAGGATGCGCAGGTTGATGCTCTGCTGGGCATCGGCGTAGACGACAAACTCCGGGCTCGTCACGAAATACACCACCTCGAACTGCAGTGCCGGGCCGCCGCAGCTGAGGAGGTGGCAACGATCGAAGCGCGCCGCCGGGGTTGCCGCGATGATCTCGCGCACCGCGCCCGGCACCGCCGCGAGCGCCGCCACCGGGGTCTCGTAGTGCACATCGAGCCGGAACAGGGAGCGCCGCTCGCGCAGGCGCCCGAAGTTACGCACGCGCGACTTCAGGATGTCGGCGTTCGACATGATGATCTGCTCGCCGTTGACGCTGCGCAGGCGCGTGCTCTTGACGCCGATGTGCTCGACCGTCCCCTGCACGTCATCCACGGTGAGGGCATCGCCTAAGCCAAAGGGCTTGTCGAGCGCGATGGAGAGGGAGGCGAGCAGGTCACTCAGCACCGTCTGCACGGCGAGTGCCAGCGCAATACCGCCGATCCCGAGTCCGGCCAAGAGCGGCTTGATCTCGATGCCGAGGTTATCGAGGGCGAGGAGTCCTGCGATCCCCCAGATGAGGATCCCGGCGGCGAACAGGATCACCTCCATCGAGCTGCGCAGCAGGGTGTCCGGACCGCTGGAGCGCTGGCGGCGCGCATCGACGGCGAAGCGCACCGCCGCCATGGCCCAGCGCGCCGCCTGCATCCAGAACACCAGCACGATCGCGATGGTGAGCCAGCGCTCCATCCGGGGCGGGAAGCTCAGGTCGCGCGAGGCGAGCCAGACCGCCAGCGCCAGGAGGAACAGCGGGCTGGTGCCCCCCACGAGATTCGCCGCCAGGTCCATCGACAGATGCACGGTGGAGTGATCGGTGTGGCGGCTGCGGCGGGCACTGATCACCCCCCGTACCAGGGGCAGGATCGTAAAGGTTACGAGGAAGATCCCGAGCGCCACCGCCCAGGTCTTCAGGTCATTACCGAGGAACTCCATCTGCGGAAGATCCCGCCAGGCCGGCATGCGCTCGACTCCCCGCGCGCGTGATTGAGGCCGCGAACCTTACCGGGTTCGGACGCTCCCGACTACGCGTCGGCGTCCGCGCCGTTCATGCCGAGCTCCTTGAGCTTGCGGGTGAGGGTGTTGCGGCCCCAGCCGATGAGCTTCGCGGCCTCCTGGCGGTGACCCTGGGTGCGCTTGAGGGCGGTGCGGATCAGCACCCGCTCGAACTCCGGCAGCGCCGCATCCAGCAGCGGCGCGCCGCCGCCGTGCGCCTGGCGCTCTGCCCACGCGCTCAGTGCCGAAGACCAGTCGGCGGCATCGGCGCGCGCTTCGGTGCTCGCCAGCTCCGGCGGCAGGTCCGCCAGGTGCACGACGCTCCCGGGTGCGAGCACCGAGAGACGCCGGCACAGGTTCACGAGCTCACGCACGTTGCCCGGCCAGTCGTGGGCCGCCAGACGCGCCAGTGCCTCGGCCGCCAGTGCCTTCGGCTCAACCCCGAGTTCCGCCGCCGCGATCACCATGTAGTGCTTGAGAAGATCGGGAATATCCTCGCCGCGCGCCCGCAGCGGCGGCAGCTCGATGCGGATGACGTTCAGGCGATGGTAGAGATCCTCGCGGAACAGGCCGCGAGCGAGGCGGTCCTCGAGCTGCTGGTGGGTGGCCGCGATCACGCGCACGTCGACCCGGATCGGCGTCTGGCCGCCAACGCGGTAGAACTCCCCTTCCGCCAGCACGCGCAGCAGGCGCGTCTGCAGCGGCAGCGACATGTCGCCGATCTCATCGAGGAACAAGGTGCCACCGTCGGCCTGCTCGAAGCGCCCGCGCCGCTGCGTGTCGGCGCCGGTGAAGGCGCCGCGCTCGTGTCCGAAGAGCTCCGACTCGAGCAGATCCGCGGGGATCGCCGCGGTGTTGAGCGCCACGAAGGGCTTGCCGGCGCGCGGGCTGTGCTCGTGCAGCGCCCGCGCCACGAGCTCCTTGCCGGTGCCGGATTCCCCGGTGATGAGCACGGTCACGCTCGAGCGCGCGAGGCGCCCGATGGCACGGAACACCTGCTGCATGGCTGGCGCCCGCCCGAGAAGCTCCGGGATGCGTGGCGCGCCCGCGGGATCCGCGCCGCCGTGCACGGCGCCGTTGGCGGCGCGGCGCACCAGGGCCACCGCCTTGTCGATGTCGAAGGGCTTGGGCAGGTATTCGAACGCCCCGCCCTCGTAGGCCGACACCGCGCTGCCTAAGTCCGAGTGTGCCGTCATGACGATCACCGGCAGCGCGGGGCGCGCATCGCGGATCAGGCGCAGCAGTTCCAGGCCCGAGGCCCCCGGCATGCGGATGTCGGTGATGAGGACGTCCGGTGACTCGCGCCGCAGGGCATCCAGCGCCGGCTCCGCGGAATCGAAGGCGCGCGGCGCCATGCCATCGTTGCGCAGGGCGCGCTCGAGCACCCAGCGGATGGAGGCGTCGTCGTCCACGAGCCAGACACGAAGGTTTGCGGTCATGATTCCTCTCCGAGGGGCAGCAGCAGGGTGAACACCGTGCGCCCCGTTTCGCTTTCAAATTCGATGATGCCGCCGTTGCGGGTGACGAGTTCCTGTGCCACCGCAAGCCCCAGGCCCGTGCCGTTGGAGCGCCCGGTGACGAGCGGATAGAAGATCGAGGAGCGCAGGTGCGCAGGTACACCCGGGCCGTTGTCCTCCACCTGTACGCTTGCGATCAGGCGGTGCTGGATGGAGCCGATGCTGACGTGCGAGCGCGCGCGCGTGCGCAGCACGATGCGCCCGAGGTCGCCCTGCGCCTGCAGCGCATTGCGGGCCACGTTGAGCAGCGCCTGGATCATCTGATGGCGGTCGAGCATCGCGTTCGGCAGGCTCGGGTCGTAGTCGCGCTCGATGGTGACGCCGGTGGCGGCTTCCGCGCGCAGCAGGTGGTACACGTGCTCACAGATCTCGTGCACGTTCAGCGACGTCTTGGCCGGCGCGCGCGTCGGGCCCGACATCGAGTCCACCAGCGCCGTGAGGCGGTCGGCTTCGCCGATGATGAGCTGCGTGTATTCGCGCAGGGAAGCGGAGGGCAGCTCGCGCTCGAGCAGCTGCGCGGCCCCGCGCAGGCCGCCTAAAGGGTTCTTGATCTCGTGCCCGAGCTGGCGGACCATCAGGCGGCTGCCATCCAGGCGCGCCAGCAGGTCGTTCTCGCGCGAGATGCGCTGGCGCTGGGTGGTGTCGGCGATCTCGAGCAGCAGCTGCGTGCCGGTGAGCCCGGAAAAGGGCGTGATGGTGACATCGAGCGTGCGCACCTCGCGCGGCGCACCCGCCGGCCGCAGCGCCACCTCGCGGTCGGCCAGACTCTCGCCGGTGTCGAGCGCGCGCCTGAGGATTCCCTTCAGGCCTTCCGCATCATGCAGAAAGTCGCTGAAGGGCCGGCCGCGCGCCATCTTCAGGCTGAAGGCCAGGAGGTCCTGCGCGGCGACGTTCGCATACACCGCGCACAGCTGCGCATCGAGCATCACGATGCCGGTGGAGAGGGCATCGAGCAGGTCGGCCGCATCGAAGTGCGACAGCGCCGAAGGGATGGCCTGCTCAACGGCCATGGCGCCCCCGCGCAGCGCGCGGCGTGACGCCGGAGCGCGCCCTCAGTGCGGGCGGACAGGATTCACGGGGTTGGCGATCGAGGCCTTGTGCACGTTGAAGGTCACGGCCGGGGTCTGACACATGAGCTGGCCGCTCGAATCGCGCACCATCGCCTGGGCGGTGTGCATGCCGCGCTCCACCGGGCCCCAGGTAAAGGACGTGCCCACCGGGGAGCCGTTGTTCACCGCGCCGCCGTCCACCAGGATGTAGATCTGGTCGCCGCCGTGCAGCTGCGGATCCACGCGCACCGCGATCACCAGGGACTCGATGTTGGAAAATTCCTGCTGATCCTGCGGCTGCACGATGGTGCAGCCGGTATAGGCGGTCGCCGACTGCGCAGCGTTCGGCGGCGGCGGCACGCCGCCCTGATCGATCGGCGTGGCCTTGTAGGTCTGGGGCGCCTGCACCACCACCTTCTCGGCATTGGCGTGCGGCTGATCGGAGTAATGCACCACGCCGTTCTCGTCGATCCACTTGTAGACCGTGGCCGCGAGCACCGCCGAACAGGCGAGCGACATTAAGGTAAAGAGGAAGGCGCGCATCGTAGGCCAGCATACGCCCGCGCGTCCCCGGGGACAAAAGCGGGCAGCGGCACCTGTTAAGTGCTGCTGCCCGCGCCGCTTTCCCCCTCACAGCGCACCGGCGGCCACGGCACTGGCCGGTCCCTGGAGGCGCGAGTGAGAATTGCCGATATGCCATTACATGATCAGCAGCTGTAGTAGAGCTCCAGCTCGATCGGGTGCGTCGACATGCGGAAACGCGTGACCTCCTGCATCTTCAGTGCGATGTAGGCGTCGATCACGTCGTTGGTGAATACGCCGCCGCGGGTGAGGAACTCGCGGTCGTTGTCGAGGTGCTCGAGCGCCATGTCGAGCGAGTGGCACACCTGCGGGATGTGCTTGGCTTCCTCGGGCTCAAGATCATAGAGGTCCTTGTCGGCCGGATCCCCCGGGTGGATCTTGTTCTGGATGCCATCCAGGCCCGCCAGCATCATCGCCGTGAAGGCGAAGTAGGGATTGGCGCTCGAGTCGGGGAAGCGCACCTCGATGCGGCGCGCCTTGGGGTTGGAGACCCACGGGATGCGGATCGAGGCGGAGCGGTTGCGGGCCGAGTAGGCGAGCATCACCGGGGCTTCGAAGCCTGGCACCAGGCGCTTGTAGCTGTTGGTGCCGGCGTTGGTGAAGGCGTTCAGCGCCTTGGCGTGTTTGATGATGCCGCCGATGTAGTAGAGCGCAAGATCCGAAAGCCCCCCGTACTTGTCGCCCGCGAACAGCGCCTTGCCTTCCTTCTGCAGCGACTGGTGCACGTGCATGCCGCTGCCGTTGTCGCCCACCAGGGGTTTGGGCATGAAGGTGGCGGTCTTGCCGTAGCCATGCGCGACGTTGTGCACGGCGTACTTCAAGAGCTGCACCTGGTCGGCCTTGTAGACAAGCGTGCCGGCACCGATGCCGATCTCCGACTGCCCGCCGGTGGCGACCTCGTGGTGGTGCACCTCGACCTTGAGTCCGAGCTCCTCGCAGGCCAGACACATGGCGGAGCGGATGTCCTGGAAGGCATCGACCGGGGGCACCGGGAAGTAGCCGCCCTTGATGCCGGGGCGATGGCCCTTGTTGCCGCCCTCGTACTCGGTCATCGAGTTCCAGGCGCCCTGCACCGAGTCGATGGAGTAGGAGGCGCCGCGCATCTCGTTCACGTAGCGCACCGAATCGAAGATGAAGAATTCGTTCTCCGGACCAAAGAGCGCGGTCTCGGCGATGCCGGTGGACTTCAGGTACGCCTCGGCCCGCTTGGCGAGCGAGCGCGGGTCGCGCTCGTAGCCCTGCATGGTGGTGGGCTCGATGACGTCGCAGCGGATGTCGACGGTGGTTTCTTCGAAGAACGGATCGATGACCGCGGTGGTCGCATCCGGCATCAGGATCATGTCCGACTCGTTGATGCCCTTCCAGCCGCCGATGGAGGAGCCGTCGAACATCTTGCCGTCGCGGAACAGGTCCTCGTCGACGAGCCGTGCCGGGATCGTCACGTGTTGTTCCTTGCCGCGCGTGTCAGTGAATCGCAGGTCGGCAAACTTCGCCTGCTTTTCTTTTATGAGCTTCAGAACGTCACTGGGTGTCATATCGCCTCCGGGAAAGGGGTATTCCTCAAGGCCGCTCAGTAACCCACGGGGCATCGCGCCCCAATGAGCGGCGTAAGTCAGGATGCATTGCAGGGCCTGTGCCAAAGCACAAACGCACTAAATCAAGGAGTTACCCTGCATCTCGATGGGGCACCGCACCGAATTGGTGCGCCCAGCGACCATTATTGCACCAAATTTGGGCAGTCTGCGAGGGATCCCTGGGCGCGAGTCCTGAGCTGCCCGCGGCGGGCGCGCACTCGCGGTGCGTCGGCACTGCGGCGCCGCGCCCGCGGCGTGCCCGGCTCGAGCGGCGCTGTGCGCGCGTGGCGGGCGAGGCGCGCCGTTATACTCGCGCGCTGTTTTTGCTTGGCTTCAAGATCCGCCCATGAAAACTGGCCGTGCCCCGCGCACCTTCCAGGACCTGATCTTCACGCTGCAGCAGTACTGGGCGGAAGTCGGCTGCGTCATCCTGCAGCCCTACGACATGGAGGTCGGCGCCGGCACCTTCCATACGGCCACCTTCCTGCGCGCGGTGGGACCTGAGCCCTGGCGCGCCGCTTACGTGCAGCCCTCGCGCCGCCCGACCGACGGCCGCTACGGCGAGAACCCGTTTCGCCTGCAGCACTATTATCAGTACCAGGTGGTGATCAAGCCCTCGCCGCTCGAGATTCTCGATCTGTACCTCGGCAGCCTCGCCGCGCTCGGGCTCGATCCTCTGGTGCACGACGTGCGCTTCGTGGAGGACAACTGGGAGTCCCCGACGCTTGGTGCCTGGGGACTCGGGTGGGAGGTGTGGCTCAATGGCATGGAGGTCACGCAGTTCACCTACTTCCAGCAGGTCGGCGGACTCGACTGCCGCCCGGTGACGGGCGAGATCACCTACGGGCTCGAGCGCCTCGCCATGTACCTGCAGGGCGTGGAGAGCATCTACGACATCCTCTGGAGCGAGGGAGCCTCCGGCCGCGTCACCTACGGTGACGTGTACCTGCAGAATGAGGTCGAGCAGTCGGCCTACAACTTCGAGCACGCCGATGTTGCGGCGCTCCTGAGCGCCTTCGACGAGCACGAGCGCATCTGCAGAAAGCTGCTGGAGGCGAAGCTGGCACTGCCGGCCTACGAGCAGGTGCTCAAGGCCTCGCACACCTTCAACCTCCTCGATGCGCGCCGCGCCATCTCCGTCACCGAGCGCCAGCGCTTCATCCTCAGAGTGCGCACGCTCGCCAGCGCCGTCGCCAAGACCTACTACGAGAGCCGCGAGGCACTCGGCTTCCCGCTGCTCAAGAGCGGCAAGGACGCCGCCACCCCATGAAGATCGAGCACCACGACTTCCTGTTCGAGATCGGCACCGAGGAGCTGCCGCCGCGCGCGCTGCACACGCTCGAGCGCGCACTGGTCGCCGGGATCGCGGCGGGCCTCGACAAGGCCGGGCTCGGCCACGGCGAACTGACCGGCTACTCGACGCCGCGGCGCCTGGCGGTGTGGGTGAAGCGCCTCGCCTCGCGCCAGCCCGAGCAGCACCTGCGCCGCAAGGGGCCGCCGCTGTCGGCCGCGTTCGACGACCAGGGCGTCCCGACCCGCGCGGCGACCGCCTTCGCCGAGAGCTGCGGCACCAAGGTCGAGGCGCTCGAGCGCCAGAGCGAGGGCAAGGGCACCTTCCTGTTCTTCGTTGGCACCAGGGTGGGCGAGCGCGCGGTCGAGCTGCTGCCCGGCATCGTGCAGACGGCCCTCGAGCAGCTGCCGATCCCGCGCCGCATGCACTGGGGCTCGGGCTCCGCGCTATTCGTGCGCCCGGTGCACTGGGTGGTGATGCTGCTCGGCGCCGACGTGGTGCCGGCGACGCTCCTGGATACAGCCTCCGGACATTCGACCTACGGGCATCGCTTCCACGCGCCCAAGGCCCTGCGCATCACGAGCCCGGGCTCCTACGAGCGCACGCTGCGTGAACGCGGCCGGGTGCTCGCCGACTTCGTGCAGCGGCGCGAGCGCATCCGCGCCGAGGTCACGACGCTTGCGACCGCGCTCGGCGGCCGCGCCCTCATCAAGGACGACCTGCTGGAGGAGGTCACGGCGCTGGTCGAGTGGCCCGTGGCCCTCGCCGGCAGCTTCGAGGAGCGCTTCCTCGCGCTGCCGCGCGAGGTGCTGATCTCCACGCTCCAGGGGCACCAGCGCTACTTCCCGGTGGAGGACAGCGCCGGCGCCCTCAAGGCCGCCTTCATCACCGTCAGCAACATCGAGAGCCGCGACCCCACCAAGGTGCGCGAGGGGAACGAGCGCGTGGTGCGCCCGCGCCTGGCGGATGCGGTGTTTTTCTTTGAGCAGGATCGCCGCCAGCCCCTCGCCGCGCGTCTGCGTGCCCTCGATGCCGTTACCTTCCAGGTAAAGCTCGGCTCGCTCGGCGACAAGACGCGGCGCATCGCAGCCCTGGCCACCGACGTCGCCATCGCCATCAACGGCCCCATCGATGACACGCGCCGCGCAGCGGAGCTGTGCAAGTGCGACCTGCTGACGGCGATGGTGGGTGAGTTCCCGGACCTGCAGGGCGTCATGGGCAGCTACTACGCGCAAGCCGATGGTGAGCCTGCGGACGTCGCCACCGCGATCCGCGAGCACTACCTGCCGCGCGCCGCCGGCGATGAGCTGCCGGCGACCCGCACCGGCATCGCGGTGGCGATCGCCGACAAGCTCGACACGCTCGCCGGCATCTTCGCCATCGGCGAGCGCCCCACCGGCAACAAGGATCCCTTCGGGCTGCGCCGCGCAGCACTCGGCGTGCAGCGCATCCTCATCGAAAAGCACCTGGAGCTCGACCTCAAGCGGCTCATCGATCTCGCGGTGGCAGGCGTACGCGCCGACATCGACCGCGTGCGCGCACCGAGCGCCGGTGCCGCGCCGCCCAAGGCGCACGTCGGGGCGGATGTCGTGGCGGGCTGGATCTACGACTTTCTCATGGAGCGCCTGCGCGCCTACTACCTCGAGCGCGCCAGTGCCGCGCCCGGGCGGGTGGCGGTGACGGCGGAGATGTTCGACGCGGTGCTCGCGGCGCGCCCGGCGTCGCCTTTGGATTTCCATGCGCGCCTGAAGGCCCTGAGTGCATTCCTCGACCTGCCCGAGGCTGCGAGCCTCACGGCGGCCAACAAGCGCATCGCCAACATCCTGCGCAAGGCGCAGCCCGCTGCGGGCTCTGCCATCCACGTCGAGCACCTGCGCGAGGCAGCCGAGATCCGCCTCTACGACGCCATGCGCGCGCTCAGGGACCAGGTCGCCGCCAGTACCGCCGAGCGGCAGTACACGGCAGCTCTCGGGCGCCTCTCGCAGCTGCGTCCCTCGGTGGATGCGTTCTTCGACCAGGTGATGGTGATGGACGAGGACCCGGCGCTGCGCGCCAACCGCCTGAGTCTGCTCGCGCAGCTGCAGGCGCTGTTCGCAGGCGTCGCGGACCTGTCGCGGCTGCCCGGTTGAGCGCGCCTGCGGAAACCTCCGCAGCGCCGCGGCGCGGGCCGGCCCTGCAGTGGCTCGGCTCGGTGTTCTTCACCGGCTTCCTGTTCGTGTTCACCTTCCTGTACGCGATCCCCTTCGTCATCGCCTGCTCGGTGCTGCCATTCCCGCGCCGCTACGCCCTGGTGCGGGTATACGGCGCCACGGTGCTCAGCGTCTTGAAGTGGGCCTGCGGCCTCACCTACCGCATCGAGGGCGCGCCCTTGCCGCAAGGCGCGCACGTGGCGCTGTGGAAGCACTCCTCCTCCTGGGAAACGATGGCCATGATGGTGGTATTCCCGCGCCAGGTCTGGGTGCTCAAGCGCGAGCTGGTATGGATCCCGGTGGTGGGGATCGGCGTGCTGCAGATGCACTCCATCGCCATCAATCGCAGGGCCGGGCACTCGGCGGTCGCGCAGGTCATCGAGCAGGGCAAGGAGCGACTCGCGGAAGGCGACTGGGTCATGATCTTCCCGGAGGGCACGCGCATGCCGACGGGGGAGACCCGCCGCTACGGGGTGAGCGGCACGCTGCTCGCCCAGGAGACCGGGCGGCTCATCGTGCCGGTCGCGCACAATGCCGGCTACTACTGGCCGCGGCGGGGAGTGCTGAAGAAGCCCGGCTGCATCCGTGTCGTGATCGGCGCGCCGGTGAGTGCTGCCGGGCGCGACGTGCGCCAGGTGAACGAGGAGATCCAGGCCTGGGTCGAGGCCACCGTGCGCGAGCTTGCACCACGGGACTAAAACGCGCTCACACGTCGAGGTTGGTCACCGACAGCGCATTCTTCTCGATGAACTCACGCCGCGGCTCGACCTGATCGCCCATGAGGGTGGTGAAGATGTCATCGGCCGTGACCGCGTCGTCGATCTTCACCTGCAGCAGGCGGCGCGTCTCCGGGTTGATGGTGGTCTCCCACAGCTGTTCGGGGTTCATCTCCCCCAAGCCCTTGTAGCGCTGAATGGACTGACCCTTCTTGGCCTGGTCGAACAGCCACTTCATGGCTTCCTTGAAGGAGCCGACTTCCTGGCGCTCGCCACCGCGCGTCACGAACGCGCCCTCGCCGATGAGGCCGGCGAGCGTGCGCGCCAGTTCCGCGATGCGCTGGTATTCGGCGGACTCGAAGAACTCACGTGGCAGGTACTTGTGGCTCGGCGTGCCGTGCTCGGTCTTGTGGACGATGACGCGCGCCGCATGGCCCTCGCCGGCGGCATGCACTTCGACGCGGTAGGTACGCGTGCCGTCATCGAGCGCGTTCAGGCGCTGGTGCAGGTCCTGGGCCCAGCCGCGCAGCCACTCGGAGCGGTCGAAGTCGGCGGTCGTGACCTCGGGCATGTAGATGAGCTGATCGAGCAGCCGGTCATCGTAGCGGCGCGACCAGCGCTTCACGATCGCCTGCACCTCCATGTACTTGCGCGCCAGTAGTTCGAGTCCGGTGCCCGAGACTGCCGGGGCGGCGGAGTTCACGTGCAGGCCTGCGTTCTCGAGCGCGGAGTTGAGCAGCAGCTGGTTGAGCTCGTTGTCGTCCTTGACGTAGGTTTCCTGCTTGCCGCGCTTCACCTTGTAGAGCGGTGGCTGGGCGATGTAGATATGGCCGCGCTCGATGAGCTCGGGCATCTGGCGGTAGAAGAACGTCAGCAGCAGTGTGCGGATGTGGCTGCCGTCGACGTCCGCATCCGTCATCAGGCAGATGCGGTGATAGCGCAGCTTGCCGATATCGAAATCATCGCGGCCGATGCCGCAGCCGAGTGCGGTGATGAGCGTGCCCACCTCGGCGGAGGAGAGCATCTTGTCGAAGCGCGCGCGCTCGACATTCAGGATCTTGCCCTTGAGCGGCAGGATCGCCTGCGTGCGCCGGTCGCGTCCCTGCTTGGCGGAACCGCCGGCCGAGTCGCCCTCGACGATGAAGATCTCCGAAAGCGCGGGATCTTTTTCCTGGCAGTCGGCGAGTTTTCCCGGCAGGCCTGCGATGTCGAGCGCGCCCTTGCGGCGCGTCATCTCGCGCGCCTTACGCGCCGCCTCGCGTGCCCGCGCAGCTTCGACCATCTTCGCGACGATCGCGCGCGCTTCCTGCGGATGCTCGAGCAGAAACTCCTGCAGCTTGGTGCCGACCGCGTTCTCCACCACGCCCTTCACTTCCGAGGACACCAGCTTGTCCTTGGTCTGCGAGGAGAACTTCGGATCCGGCAGCTTCACGGAGAGGATCGCGGTGAGACCCTCGCGCGCATCGTCGCCGGTCATCGGGATCCGGTCTTTCTTGCCTGACAGTTCCTTCTCGACGTAATCGTTCAGCGTGCGCGTGAGTGCGCTGCGGAATCCCGCCAGATGCGTGCCGCCATCCTTCTGCGGGATGTTGTTGGTGTAAACGAACATGCTCTCCTGGTAGGAGTCGTTCCACTGCAGCGCCACCTCCACCGCCACCGGACCATCCTGGGTACGGAACCAGAACACCGTGTCGTGCACCGGCGTGCGGGTGCGGTTGAGGTAGGCGACGAAGGCCTGCAGACCGCCGGCGTGCGCGAACACGTCGGACTTGTTCTCGCGCTCATCGATGAGCTCGATGCGTACGCCGGAATTGAGGAACGACAGCTCGCGCAGCCGCTTGGCGAGGATGTCGTAGTGAAAGCTGATGTTGGTGAAGATCTGCGAGCTCGGCCTGAAGCGGATGACCGTGCCGCGGTCCTGGGTATCGCCCACGACCGCCAGCGGCGCGACCGGCTCGCCGAGGTGATATTCCTGGCGGTGCAGCTTGCCGTCGCGCGAAATGCTCAGCTGCAGGTAGTCCGACAGCGCATTGACCACGGACACGCCCACGCCGTGCAGGCCGCCGGAGACCTTGTAGGAGCTGTCGTCGAACTTCCCGCCCGCGTGCAGGACGGTCATGATCACTTCGGCCGCCGAAATGCCCTCTTCCGGGTGGATATCCACAGGAATTCCACGGCCGTTGTCGGTGACGGTGATCGATTCATCCGCGTGGATGGTGACCACTATGCGGTCGCAGTAGCCCGCCAGCGCCTCGTCGATGGAGTTATCGACGACCTCGAAAACCATGTGGTGAAGACCGGTGCCGTCGTCGGTATCCCCGATGTACATTCCGGGGCGTTTCCGCACCGCGTCAAGGCCCTTTAAGACTTTGATTTTACTGGAATCGTAGACGTCATCTGCGGCCATGAAGTAACTCAGTTCTGTGACGCGGCATTATACCGGTTGCACCCTCCCCTGATCCATGTGAAACGTGCGCTCCGGCGTGCCGAAAAGCTCGGATTGGGCCGACAAAGACGTCATGATTAGTTGCGCGCGCAACTGGATGATCTGCTCGATGAAGAGCTTCAGACGCACCTCATCGAGCTCCGCGGCCGGATCATCCAGAAGCAATGTCGGCGTGGTGCCGGTGACCGCCTGCAGTAAGCGCAGCTGCGCCAGGGTCATGGCCACCGCGACCAGCTTCTGCTGTCCGCGCGAGAGAACTTCGCGGGCGGTGCGCCCGTTCAGGCGTACCGCGATGTCGGCGCGATGGGGGCCTGAATGGGTCAGGTGACGGAGCTCATCCCGGCTGCGCGAGGCCACCAGGGCCTCCTGCAGCGTGCGCTCGGCACTCCAGCCGCGCAGGTAATGCAGCTGCACGTCGAGGCCCGTCAGCGCCGTCACCGTCTGCGCCCAGTAGGGCTGTAGCATCTCGAGGAAGCGGCGGCGGGATTCGGCGATGGCCTCTCCGGTTCGGGCGAGCTCCGGATCCCAGATCGAAGCCTGTGCCGGGTCGGTCCGGAGCGCGGCATTGCGCTGCTTGATCGTCCGCGTGTAGCGCAGCCAGGTGTCCACGAACGGCGGTTCCACGTGGAACACGGCCCAGTCCATCCACCGGCGGCGTCGATGACCTCCCTCCTCCAGCACCCGATGCACTCCCGGCTCTATAGCCTGCACGGCAAAAACCTGCGAGAGCTCCGCCAGAGACTGAACCGGATGCCCCGCTACCCGCGCCGTCGTTCCTCCGGACCCACACTCGATGCCAACGGGGCGCACGTAGCCATGCTCGCCCTCGACATAGCCAATGACTCGCAAATGATCCTGTCCCCGGCGAATCAAGCGCTCAGTGTTTCTCGTGCGAAACGATCGGCCACGCCCCAGGAGAAAAATCGCCTCCAGCAGCGAGGTCTTGCCCGAGCCGTTATTGCCCCAGATCAGTGTAAGCCCGGGCGCGATGTCGAGGTCTGCCTGCTCGATGCAGCGAACGTCCCGCACCGCGACGGAGGTCAGGCCCGCCACGAGCGCACCCCCCGATGGCATCGAATACCGGCGCGAGCACAGGCAGGAGACGACCGGCCGTCACTGGACGCTCGCGCGAGATTGCCGGGCCGTGTTCCACGTGGAACTTCCCGGTTGGCATGAGGAACACTGGGTCCGTCGCTTTCAGCGCGGGGAGGCTGCCGCGGCACTTCGCAGTGCCTCTCGGCAGCACGCCGGGCTCGGGTGCGTCGCGAAGCGGATGAAACGGGCTCGCCGCAATCATGCTCGCCCGCGGCGTCGCGGCGGCCGACGTCGCAGCCTCCTCGTTGGACGCTCACCCCGATGAAGGTCTGGCGCGGTCCAGGGGATCCCGGACCGGCCTCAACGCGTGCCCGCGCTCGCAGAGGAAGCACCGAGGCCTGCGCGTTCCACGTGGAACGCGCGCACGCCGGGGGCGCCGACTGCGGGAAACTGCGCCGCCGCTGGTGGGCTGACCGCGCAGCGGTCGCGACACATCCGGCTAGCAGGCAATCGACGAGGCGCGGTGCCCGAGGGATCGTGAACCGAAGCGGCGTCGGACCGTACCGCGTTGCGGACGCTCCGGCCACGCCGGGGGATCCCTACGCTACAGCCGCATCGGCATCACGACGTAGCGTGTATGTGCCGTGCCGGGTGCGTGGATCAGGCAGCTGCTGTTGGAGTCGGTGAGCCCGATTTCGACCTTGTCGCCATCGATCGCACTGAGCGCGTCCAGGAGGTAATTGACGTTGAAGCCGATCTCGACTTCCTCGCCCTTGTACGACACCTCGACCTGGTCCTCGGCTTCCTCCTGCTCCGGGTTGTGAGCCTGGATGGTGAGGAGATCCGGCCGGGCCGTGAGGCGGATACCTCGGTACTTCTCGTTGGAGAGAATGGCCGTGCGTTGCAGCGCCTGGCGCAGAATCTCGCGGTCAGCCTCCACCATGCGGGGCGGACTTGCAGGTATCACTCGCCCGTACTCCGGGAAACGGCCATCGATCAGCTTCGAAGTGAAGCGAATGTCGCCAATCTGGGCACGAACGTGATTTGTGCCCACCGCCAGCTCGATGGTCCCCTCCGTCCCGAGGATCCGCTGCAGCTCGAGCACACCCTTGCGGGGCACGATCACCTGGTGGGTCGCCTTGGCCTTGCCCTCCAGAACCATTTCCGCGATTGCGAGGCGATGGCCGTCGGTGGCAACGGCACGCAGTGACTTGCCGTCAGTCTCGAGCAGCAGACCATTCAGGTAGTAGCGCACGTCCTGCTGCGCCATCGAGAAGTGGGTCTTGTCGATCAGGCGGCGGAACTCGCCCTGCGCGACATTGAGCGTCTGCTGCGCATTGATCTCCTCGACGAGCGGAAATTCCGCGGCCGGCAGACTCGTCAGCGTGAAGCGGCTGCGGCCCGCGCGCAGCGATACGCGCTCACCGTCGGTGGCGAGCGTAATGCTGGTTTTCTCGGGCAATGAGCGAAAGATATCCAGCAGCTTGCGGCCCGGGATGGTGATGTCTCCGCTTTGCTGCACGCTCACCTGCGTGCTCGCCACGAGCTCCACCTCGAGATCGGTGCCGGTGATGCTGAGCTTGTTGTCGCGCGCGGCAAGCAGCACGTTCGCGAGCACCGGCATAGTCTGGCGGCGCTCCACCACACCAATGACACTCTGCAGGGGAGCGAGAAGATCTTCGCGCGAGGCGGTCAGCTTCATGGGGATATGACTCTCATAATAAAAATCTTATTTAGTCGAAGACTCTTTAGTTATAGGAACTACAGAGGCGCTGTTTAGCGGGGATAAGATAATTTACATAATTAAATCAGAGCCTTAAATCGGCTTCAGCTTGGCATTAAAGCGGGCACGAGCTGCCTACCTTCTGTGCGCGGCCTGTGCATAACTTTATCCCCAACTGTGCCCACAAGTAATCCACAAGCCCCTGCACATCATCCGGCCAGGGTTCTCAACAGGTTCGAATAGTCTTCCTTCATGCGCTGCTCGGTGTCGCGCAGTTCCTTGATGCGCCGGCACGCGTGCAGCACCGTCGTGTGATCGCGGCCGCCAAAGGCATCGCCGATCTCCGGCAGGCTGTGCGTCGTGAGTTCCTTCGAGAGTGCCATCGCCACCTGCCGCGGCCGCGCCACCGAGCGGCTGCGGCGCTTGGAGAGCAGGTCCGCCAGCCGCACCTTGTAGTAGTCGGCCACGGTCTTCTGGATGTTCTCGATGGTGACGAGCTTCGCCTGCAGCGACAACAGGTCCTTGAGTGCCTCCTTGGTGAACTCCAGCGTGATCGCGCGCCCGGTGAAGCGCGAGTTCGCGATCACGCGGCGCAGCGCGCCCTCCAGCTCGCGCACGTTGGAGCGTATGCGCTTGGCGATGAAGAACGCCACTTCCTCCGGCAGGCTCACCCCGCCGCCCTGCGCCTTGGTCATGAGGATCGCAACACAGGTTTCCAGCTCCGGCGGCTCGATGGCAACGGTGAGTCCCCAGCCGAAGCGCGACTTCAGGCGCTCCTCGAGTCCCTCGACCTCCTTCGGGTAGCGGTCGCAGGTCAGGATCACCTGGTGCTGGCCCTCCAGGAGCTCGTTGAAGGTGTGGAAGAATTCCTCCTGGGAGCGCTCTTTTCCCGCAAAAAACTGGATATCGTCGATCAGCAGCGCATCGAGGGAGCGGTACGCGGTCTTGAACTCGTTCATCGAGTTGTGCTGCAGCGCGCGCACCATGTCGCCGACGAAACGTTCGGAATGCACGTAGGCGATGCGCGCCTCCGGGTCGCGCTGCTTGATCAGATGCGCGATGGAGTGCATGAGGTGGGTCTTCCCCAAACCTACGCCGCCATAGAGGAACAGCGGGTTGTAGGCGCGCCCGGGATTCTCCGCCACCTGCAAGGAGGCGGCCTTGGCGAGCTGGTTGCTCTTGCCCTCGACGAAGCTGTCGAAGGAGAAGTCAGGGTTCAGGCGCGCCCCGACCACGAGACCTTCCGCACGGCGCGGGTGGCTCGGCAAGAGCGGCGCCGGCGCCCCGCGCAGCGGCGTCACGCGCGAGCCCACCTCCACGGTGACGATCGGCACGTCGCCCGTGGTTTCATCGCGCAGCAGTTCCCCGATGCGCGGCAGCAGGTTGGCGTTGATCCACTCCACTACGAAGCGGTTGGGAGCCAGCAGCTTCAGCGCCCCATTGCCCTCCATAGCCTGCAACGGGCGCACCCAGGTATTGAATTGCTGCTCCGGAAGCTCGGTCTCCAACGCGCCCATGCAGCGAGTCCAAAGCGACGCTTCCACGCGCGTTGCCTCCGCGAGGTTGTCTTAACGTGAAGGAAAGGGTCGCGGAGTCTATACCGTCGGGCGCACCGGGCGAAGGCTTTCCGGAACCGAAAATATTGACACCTTGGCGCTCAACGGCTTAGCCTTGCCGCCCTTTTTTGACCGCCACGGATCGTCTACGGAGCCCCCGGTATGAAGCGTACCTACCAGCCGAGCAAAGTGCGCCGCAAGCGTACCCACGGGTTCCGTGCACGCATGGCCACCGCGAATGGGCGCAAGGTGCTCGCGCGCCGGCGCGCCAAGGGTCGGCGCAAGCTGATACCCTAAACGTTAAGGGCTACGGATACGCGCGCCAGCCTCGAACGGCGCCCGCGTACCCGCCTTAATTTTTTCCTCAAGGGCTCGATGCCACGGCGGCTCACTCTGCCGGCTCGACTGCGCCTGCGGCGCAAGCGCGATTTTGACGCGACTTACGCCCGCGGGCGACGTATGGGGGATGGGTTCTTTGCCGTGACTGCGACTTTGAATGACTCGGACACCCCGCGCCTGGGGCTGGCGGTGGCCGTGCGCGTCGCCGGCGGCGGGGTTGCCCGCAACCGCCTGCGCCGCATCATCAAGGAATCCTTCCGGGTGCATCAGCACGAGCTGCCGCCGGTGGACCTGGTGGTGAGCGCACGAGCGCCGTCGCGCACGGCCACCGGGCGTGAGCTGCACGCAAGCCTCACGGCCCTGTGGAAGAAAGTGAAGGATCAATGCGCTACGCCGCGGCCTTCCTGATCCGCCTCTATCAGTGGACGGTGAGCCCGCATCTTGGGGCCCGCTGCCGCTTCTACCCGTCCTGCTCGCAGTACGCCCTGGAGGCAGTCACGCGCTTCGGCGTGCTGCGCGGCGCCTGGCTCGCCGCGCGGCGCCTGGCGCGCTGCCACCCCTGGCATCAGGGCGGCTTCGACCCCGTGCCGCAGGCTCATGCCACGCTCTGTCCTCACGCCCATGACCAATAACAGCTTCTTTCCCAACAATCCGCGCATCTACCTGTGGGTGGCGCTCGGGCTCCTGCTGTTCCTGAATGTCGAGTACTGGCTGAAGGACTACGCGCCGCAGGCCACCGATACGACGGTGACGACCGCCGCAACGCCGGCCTCCGCTCCCAACGATCTGGGCAACCGCGTGCCGGCAGCCGCGGGGGCTGGCGCCACCGCACCCACCGCACCCGCAGACGCTGCGCCCCCCGCCGCCGCCGCGCCGCCCGCCGTGGCGCCCGAGGGGGCTTCCGCCGGCAACGCACCGGTGGTGCACGTGCGCACCGACGTGCTCGATGTCGACATCTCCACCCGCGGCGGCACGCTCACGCGCGTGGACCTGCCCGCCTATCCTTTGATCAAGGGCGAGGCGGCCCCGGTGCGCCTCGAGAACCAGGACGCGGCCACGCTCTACGAGCTGCAAAGCGGGCTCACCGGGCCTGAGGGCGCCGCCTATCCGAACCATCTCGCCACCTACTCAAGCGAGCGCACCGACTACCGTCTGGGCAGCGCCGATGAGCTGCGCGTGCCCCTCACCTGGAGCGACAACGGCGTCGCCGTCACCAAGACCTTCGTGTTCCGGCGCGGCCAGTACGCGATCGGCCTCGATTACGAGGTGCACAACGGCGGCACCACGCCCTACGACACGCGCCCCTACACGCAGATCCTGCGCAACGACCCGCGCACCAAGAGCTCTTACCTGCACGTGGAGAGCTACGCCTTCCACGGACCGGCGCTCTACGACGGCACCAAGTACCGCAAGCTTGATCCGGCGAGCAGCGACGACAGCCACCTGACGCTTCTGGTGCAGGACGGCTGGCTGGCAGCCCTGCAGCACCACTTCGTCAGCGCCATCGTGCCGCCCAAAGGCGCGCCCTGGCAGTTCACGCTCGGCGTCTCGGGCACCCAGTACCTCCTGACCGGCACCGGACCAGAAGTCGCGGTGGCCCCCGGTGCCACGGCGGACTTCGCGCAGACCCTGTTCGCGGGGCCGAAACTGCAGAGCCAGCTCGCGCTCTTGTCGCCCGAGCTCGGGCGGGTCGCCGACTACGGGCGGCTGTGGATCCTGGCGCGGCCGCTGTTCTGGCTGCTCGCGCAGGTGCACAGCTACACCGGCAACTGGGGACTGGCGATCATCTTCGTGACCTTCCTCCTCAAGCTGCTCTTCTATCCGCTCTCGGAGGCGAGCGGCCGCTCCATGGCGAAGATGAAGCAGCTGCAGCCGCGCATCAAGAACCTGCAGGAGACCTACAAGGACGACCGCGAGAAGCTCGGCCGCGCGATGATGGAGTTGTACCAGCGCGAGAAGGTGAACCCGGTGGCCGGGTGCCTGCCGATCGTCATCCAGATCCCGGTGTTCATCGCCTTCTACTGGGTGCTGCTCGAGAGCGTGGAGATGCGCCAGGCGCCCTTCATGGGCTGGATCCATGACCTGTCGGCGCGCGATCCGCTCTTCATCCTGCCGGCGATCATGGCGGTCGCCATGTTCACGCAGTACAAGCTCAATCCCGCCCCCCCGGACCCGGTGCAGGCGAAGGTCTTCATGATCATGCCGCTCGTCATGTCGGTGATGTTCGCGTTCTTCCCGGCGGGGCTGGTGCTCTATTGGGTGACCAACACCGTGCTCTCCATCGCGCAGCAGTGGAACATCAACCGCCGCATCGAGGCGGCCGCGGTTTCCAAGCGCAGCAACTGAAGTCACGCGCGCGTGAGCGCGCGCGCAAGGCGTGCCCATGACGCGCAACGACACCATCGTCGCGGCAGCGACGCCACCCGGGCGCGGCGGCATCGGCATCGTGCGGCTCTCCGGGCCGCTCACGCCCGCCATCGCCACCGCCGTGCTCGGGGAGTTGCCGCCTGCGCGCCATGCCACCTTCACGCGCTTCCTCGGCGAGGCCGGCGAGGCGCTCGATGCCGGGCTTGCGCTCTACTTCCCCGCGCCCCATTCCTATACCGGCGAGCACGTACTCGAGCTGCACGGCCACGGCGGCGATCTGGTGCTCGAGTCCCTGGTCGGGCGAGCCATCGCCCTCGGCGCCCGCCGCGCGCTCCCCGGGGAGTTCACCCAGCGTGCCTTCCTCAACGACAAGCTCGATCTTGCGCAGGCCGAAGCGGTGGCCGACCTCATCGACGCCGGCTCGCAGGCCGCGGCGCGCGCGGCGATGCGCTCGCTCGAGGGTGAGTTCTCCGCCCTGGTGCGTGCGCTCACCGAGGCGCTGATCGAGCTGCGCACCTACGTCGAGGCGTCCATCGACTTCCCGCAGGAGGAGATCGACTTCCTCGCCGGCCCCGAGCTGCTGGCGCGCTTGCAGGGAGTGCGCGAGCACTTCGCCGGCATCCTTGCGAGCGCGCACCAGGGGCGCCTGCTGCGCGAGGGCATGACGGTCGTCATCGCCGGGCGCCCCAACGCCGGCAAGTCGAGCCTCCTGAACCGCCTGGCAGGCTACGAGGCGGCGATCGTGACCGAGGTCCCGGGCACCACGCGCGACATCCTGCGCGAGCGCATCGCCATCGATGGCATGCCGCTGCACGTGCTCGACACCGCGGGCCTGCGTGAGGCGGCCGACCTCGTGGAGGAGGAGGGCATCCGGCGTGCGCAGGCGGAGATGGCGCGCGCCGACCGCGTGCTGTTCGTGATCGACGCGCTGGAGGATCCGGGGGCGCGCGCCCTGCGCGAGGAGCGCGCGCGCCTGCCGGCGCAGGTACCCGTGACCCTCATCTACAACAAGTGCGACCTGCTCGCTGGGCTCCCGGTGGCCGATACCCTGAGCGGGCCGCCGGTCATCACGCTCTCGGCGCTCACGGGCGAAGGCATCGAGGCGCTGCGCGCGCACCTGAAGACCGTCATGGGCTACCAGAGCGTGGAGGCCGGCGCGATAAGCGCCCGCGGACGGCATCTGGAGGCCCTGAGCCGCGCGCGTGCGCACACCGAAGAGGCGGCGCGCCAGCTCACCGAGTCGCGCGCCGCTGAGCTCGTCGCCGAGGAACTGCGCCTGGCGCAGCGCGCGCTCGCGGAAGTGACGGGCGAGTTCACGAGCGAGGACCTCCTGGGGAGGATCTTCGCGGGCTTCTGCATCGGAAAATAGCGGGACGTTCCGCAGACTACGGTGGCACCCAGAATGCTCAGGCGACGCATTGGAGGGTGTCCGGTCGCCGGGCAGCTACCCCTGGCTGTCCGGGCTGCGGCGCACGTGCCAACGGGGTTGAAATTGCAGCCGCAGGGGGGCATGCGGCACACTCGCGGCCCAATCAATCCATCACGGGCTCACGCTGCTACGGCGGGAAGTCTTTCATGGCAAACAGCTCCATGTCTTGGGACGACGCGCCTGCGGCCGAGGCGCCGCCGCCGCTCCCGTGGAGGACTGTTTAAGTGAGCGCCACCGGAGTGCTGCCGCTGCCGCCCACCGACCTCGATGAGGACACGTGGGAGGATCTGCTGAGTTTCATCGAGGAGCGGCGCGTCATCCCGATCGTGGGACCGGAGCTGCTCATGGTCACGACCGAGGGCGGTCCGCGGCTCCTCTATGACTGGGCGGCCGAGCGCCTGGCCGCGCGTCTTGGAGTCGACACCACGCAGCTGCGCCAGCCGCTCACGCTCAATGACGTGGTGTGCCAGTTCCTGGCCGCGCGCGGCCGACGCGAGGAGGCCTACGTGCGCCTGCGCGGCATCATCAAGGATGCGAATCTCGAACCGCCCGCGGCCCTCAAACACCTGGCCGCAATCGAGGACTTCGACCTGTTCGTGACCACGACCCCGGACGGGTTGCTCGAGAGCGCTATCAACCAGGCCCGGTTCGCGGGCGCCGCCAGCACCGAGGTGCTCTCCTACTCCCCCAACCGCGTCGTCGATCTGCCAGCAGAGCGCGACGAGCTGCAGCGCCCGGTGGTCTATCACCTGTTCGGCAAGCTCTCGGCATCCCCGACCTACGTGATCTCGGACGAAGACCTGCTCGAGTTCATCTGCGCGCTGCAGAGCGAACATCTGGTGCCCGAGAAGCTCTTCCACGAGCTCGAGCACAACCACCTGCTCTTCATCGGCAGCAATTTCTCCAACTGGCTGGCGCGCCTGTTCCTGCGCATGGCCAAGCGCCAGCGGCTCTCCGATCCGCGCGACGTGGGCGAGATCCTCGCCGATGACCACTCCAGTCAGGATGAGCGTCTCATGAGCTTCCTGCAGCAGGTGAGCCTGCGCACGCGCGTGTACGTCGGCGCCGAGCGCTTCGTGGAGGAGCTGGCGCGCCGCTGGCAGGCGCGGCGGCGCCCGCAGGCGGCCCCGACGGCGGCGCCCACGCGCTTCCTGCCCCCGACGCGCGAGATGCCCGACAACGCGGTGTTCATCTCCTACGCGCGCGAGGACCTGCCGGCGGTGCAGCAACTCAAGGCGGGACTGGAGTCCTCCGGCATCACCACCTGGTTCGACGTGGAGCGCCTGGAGGTCGGGGACGACTACGACCGCAAGATCCAGCGCAACATCGCTCGCTGCTCGTTCTTCATCCCGGTGGTCTCGGCCGGCACGCAGCGCCGCCTGGAAGGCTACTTCCGCCGTGAGTGGAGCTACGCGCTCGACCGCGCCCGCAACATGGCCGACGGGGCGCTGTTCATCATGCCGGTCACCATCGACGGCACCGACGCCAACGCGGCGCTGGTCCCTGACCGCTTCCGCGCGCTGCACTTCACGCAGCTGCCGGGCGGGGTGGTGAGTCCGGAGTTCTGCCGGCGCCTCGGGGACTTCCTGAGCGCGCGCGCCCGCTGATGGCCGCCGTGCGAGACAGCGCGGCCGCCGCCGTCGATGAGCGCAATCCGTGGCTGGGGCTGGCGAGCTTTACCGAGGAGACACGCGCTTACTTCTTCGGGCGCGACGCGGAGATCGCCGAACTCGCCCGGCGCGTGCAGCGCAGGCTCCTCACGGTGCTCTTCGGGCAGTCGGGACTGGGCAAGACCTCGATCCTGCGCGCGGGCCTGGTGCCGCGCCTGCGCGCGCAGAGCTACTGCCCGGTGTACGTGCGCATCGACTATGCGCGCGGTACGCCCGAGCCCGCCGAGCAGATCAAGCAGGCGATCCATGCCACTGCCCGCACTTCCGGGCAGTGGACGCAGGCCGGGGTGGCGATCGCGGGCGAGTCGTTGTGGGAACACCTGCATCACCGCGACGACGTGCTGCGCGACGCGCAGGGCGCCCGGGTCACGCCGCTTCTGATCTTCGACCAGTTCGAGGAGATCTTCACGCTTGCGCAGAGCGACGAGTTCGGGCGCGCGCGTGCCGCGCGCTTCGTCGAGGAGCTCGCTGACCTCGTGGAAAACCGGCCGCCGCGGGCGTTGCAGGCGAAGTTCGACGAGGACGAGACCTTTGCCGGGCGCTTCGATTTTGCGCGCAGCGACTATCGCGTGCTCATCGCGCTGCGCGAGGACTACCTGGCGCCGCTCGAAAGCCTCAAGGGCGTCATGCCCTCGGTGTCACAGAACCGGCTGCGGCTTGCGCCGATGACCGGGGAACAGGCGCTCGCCGCCGTGCGCGAGCCAGGCAAGGGGCTGGTGTCGCAGGAAGTGGCCGCCGCCATCGTGCGTTTCGTCGCCGGCGGCGCGGAAGTTGCCAACGCCGAGGTGGAGCCCTCACTCCTGAGTCTCATCTGCCGCGAGCTCAACGATGCGCGCCTGGCGCAGGGCAAGGCCGAGATCTCCCAGGACCTGCTCGCCGGTTCCCACACCACCATCCTCAGCAATTTCTACGAGCGCGCGCTCGCTGACCAGCCCGCGGGCGTACGCCGCGTCATCGAGGATGACCTGCTCACCTCCTCGGGCTTCCGCGAGAACGTGGCCGAGGAGCGGCTGCTGAAGCGCATCGCCGAGGCCGGCGCCGGGCCGGCGACGCTGGCGCTTCTCGTCAACCGCCGCCTGCTGCGCATCGATCAGCGCCTCGACGTGCGGCGCGTCGAGCTCACCCACGATGTGTTGTGCGGTGTGGTGAAGGCGAGTCGCGACCAGCGCCAGGCGCGCGAGGCCAAGGACGCCGCCGAGCGGGCGCTCGAGGAGCAGCGCGCGCGCGAGCGCGGTGCCCACCGCGCGCTGGTGCGCGCCCGCAAGATCGCCGGCGTGTGCACGCTGCTCGCCGTGGTGGCGATTGCCGCGGCGGGGCTGGCGTACTTCTCCCGTGAACGCGCGCGCCGCGCCGAACGCCAGGCGCAGCAGACCCAGGCCATCGCCGAGAGCGCCCGCGCCCAGGCCGAGCACCTGTTGTCCTACCTCGCCGATGACTTCGTGCGCGAGCTCGAGCTGTCCGGGCGCCTGGACCTGCTCAAGGACTTCTCGCAGCGCCAGATCGACTACTTCCACGCGCTGCCGGCCCAGCTGAAGAGTGCCGACTCCACGCGCAACGCCGCCCTGGCGCTGGTCCACCACGCGCGCGCGCTGCGCTCGCTCGGCCAGCCGCAGGAGGCCCTGAAGGATGTGAACGAGGCCGTCACTCTGCTCGAGGGCCTGCGGCACGGCGGCGATACCGCGGCGGCCACCACCACGGCGCTCGCGCTCGCGCACCTCGCACAGTTCCAGGTGCGCGACAACATGGGCGACCCGAAGGCGCTGCAGTCCGCCGAGCAGGCGCTGGCGCTGATCGCGCCCGTGGCGCAGGCCCAGGGTGCCACGCGTGCCACGCGCGCGGCCTACATCGAGGTGCTGACGCGCACCGGCTATGGCTACTTCGCCCAGCAGAAGTACGCTCAGGCCCTCAAGCTTGAGGCACAGGCGCGGGCCCTGACTGAGTCGCTCGGGGCTCTCGACATGTCCGACCCGGACATGACCGCTTACTACCTGGAGGCCACCGCCTGGTACATCGGCGCGCTCGCCTATTCGGGGCAGATGCACGAGGCGCGCCGCGAGGGCGAGGCGGCGTACGAGCTCGGCACGCGCCTGCTGCGCCGGCGGCCCGGCAACCGTCTGGCGCTGCACGCCCAGGGCGTCATCGGCAGCGGGCTCGTGGCGTTCGCGCTCGAGGACCTGGATCCGCGCCGCGCGGCGCAGCTCGGCGAGCGCAACGATGCGCTGCTGCACACGCTCCTGGAGCTCGATCCGGAGAACGTCGTGGCGCTCAACAACCTCGGCGACACCGACTCCAACACCGGCAACGCCTTCCTCGCCGCCGGCGATCTGAAGCGCGCCCTGGAGTACCTCGAGCGGGCACCCGATGCGGGCGCGCGCGCCGCGGCGCGCGAGGGCAACGTCGGTTTCCTCCTCAACTCCCTCACCTTCCTCGGTACGCTCGGGGGCACGCAGGCGCAGCTTGGGGATGAGGCCGGTCTTACGCAGACACTCGAGCGCGTGCGCGTGGCCGGGGCGCGCCTGACCAAGGCCGTACCCCAGGGGACGGTGCGGGCGCTGCTCGCGGATGAGGGCGGCCGCATGCTCGAATCCCTGAACTTCCTGATGCGGGGCAACCCCACGCAGTCGCAGCGCGCCGCCCGCGAGGCGGCGACGCGCCTGGAGCACGCCACCGTCGAGGGCGGCTCGGACCGGCAGCTGCGCGAGAGCCTGCTCGGAACGGCCTACGGGTTCCTCGCGATGGCGAGCCTGGAACTCGCCGATTACCCGGCCATGGAAGTCGCGGCGCGTGCCGCGCTCGAGCACCGGCGCGCCTCCGACCCTCCGGGCGCCGTCGGCACCCAGCGCGACCTCAACGAGGCCATCGCGTGGCTCGCCGCCGCGCGGGCACGGCAGGGCAAGCTCGAGGAGGCAGGGGCGCTCGTGGCGCCGGCGGTCAAGTTCCAGCGCGAGCTCGTGGCGCGCAACAAGAGCGACGCGTGGCTCAACTTCGAGCTCGCACGCGTGCTCTACGCGCAGGCCTGCGCCGATCCCGGGCGGCGCGCGGCGCTGCTGAAGGAGGCGGCCGGGCAGATCGCAGCCTCGCCGCCACAGATCGCCGCCACGCCGATCGTCGCATGGCTGAAGCGCGCCATCGCGCGCGGCTAATGCCCCGGTGCTCCCACCGCGCGCAGCGCGAGGTCCTTGCTGTAGACGACGTTCATGACGTTGTCGTACCAGCCTAGGACTTGCGGCTTCACCAGGTGCTTGCTGACGTAGAAGTAGATCGGCAGCAGCGGATGGTCGGCCAGCATCACCCTTTCCGCCTGTTCCAGGAGCGCGCGGCGCTTCGCCGGGTCGATCTCCAGGGCGGCCTCGGCGAGCAGCGCATCGTAGGCAGGATTGGCATAGTGCGGCAGGTTCACCCCGAAGTCGCTCTTCAGGTACTGCGCGAAGGTGTAGGCATCGTTGTAGTCCCCGACCCAGCTGGAGCGGAACATCTCCACATCACCGCGGTCGATGTCCTGCAGCAGCGACTTGAACTCCACCTGGGTGAGTTTCACCTGCGCACCCAGGGCCTCCTGCCACATGGAGGCGATGGCGAGCGCCACCTTGGTGTGCACTTCGCCTGAGTTGTAGCGCAGCTCGAAACTCAGCGGCTTCTCTTTCGAGTAACCGGCCGCCTGGTAGAGGCGCTGTGCCTCGCGGATGCGCTCCCCCATGGGCGTGCCCTGGTAGTCGAAGGACTGCGGCGTGTAGTTGTCGATCCCCGGGGGCACCCAGCCGTAGGCGGGGCGCTCCCCGACGCGCAGCACCAGCTGCGTGAGCTTCTCGCGGTCGATGACGAGGGAGAGCGCGCGCCGCAGCTGCGGGCTGTCCTTGAAGGGCGCGCGCTTGAGATTGAAGCCGTAGTAGTAGGTGCTCATCTGCGGACCTATGTGCAGCTCGCCGCCGAGGTTCGCCCGGATCCAGTCGAACTGGCCGCGCGGCACCACGAAGGTCACCTCGAGCTCGCCGCCGCGATAGCGCGCCAGTTCCGCGTTCTCATCGGGGATGAGCAGATACTTCACTGCATCGAGGCGCGTGGCGGCGTCGTTCCAGTAGTGCACGTTGCGCACCGCCAGGATATGCGAGCCCTGCACCCATTCGCTCAGGACGAAGGCACCGTTGGAGAGCATGATCCCTGCGCGTGCGAAGCCATCCGGGTGCGCGGCGAGCGTGGCGCGGTGCACCGGGCAGGTGCTCGGGTGCGACAGCAGCGTCGGCAGGTAGGGGGCAGGGGAGCTCAGGGTGATGATGAGGGTGGCCGCATCGGGCGCTGCGACCCCGAGCTCGCGGGGGCTTTTGCGCCCCGCGACGATGTCGGAGGCGTTGGCGATGACGTCCACGTACTCCCCGTAGCCTGAGCCCGTCGCCGGATCGACCAGGCGCTGCAAGGCGGCCACGAAGTCCGCCGCCACCACCGGCTCGCCGTTGGACCAGGCAGCCTGCGGGCGCAGCTTGAACGTGTAGGTGCGCCCATCCGCGCTCACGCTCCAGCTGCGCGCGACCCCCGGGGCCACGCGCGCATCCTTGTCGAGGGTGGTCAGTCCCTCGCACAGGTCGCGCAGCACGCTCTGCGCCTCAAAGCCGCGCGCCTTCTGCGGATCGAGCGAGTCCGGATCCGGGCCCCCGCCGCGCACCAGCACCATCGCGTCGGGCTTGAGCGCTAGCGCAGAACTGCCGCCGGGCGCGTGGCTGCAGCCGCCGAGCGCCGCCAGGAGGAGCGCGGCAAGCCAGGCGCGCGCAGCTGCCCTCATCGGCAGGTGCTGCGGCTGGAATTGATCGCTGCGCGCAGCGCCTGGGTGGCCGCGCGCGCCGCCTGCGCGAAGTCATCGCCGGAGGAGGCGTAGAGGATCGCGCGCGAGGAGCTGACGATGAGGCCCGTGCCCCGGGCGTCCTGCCCGGCGCGTACCGCCTGGGCGACATCGGCGCCCTGGGCGCCGACCCCGGGCACGAGCAGCGGCATGTCGCCGACGATCTTGCGCACCTGGGCGAGTTCCTGCGGATAGGTGGCGCCGACGACCAGCAGGCAGTTGCCGGCTGCGTTCCAGCGCTGCGCCGCGAGCGCCGCCACCACCTCAAACAGCCGCCGGCCGCCCACCTCCAGGTCCTGAAGATCCGCGCCGCCTTTGTTCGAGGTGCGGCACAGGACGATCACGCCGCGGTCGGCGTGGCGCAGAAAGGGCTCCAGGGCATCGGTGCCGAGGTAGGGGTTTACGGTGACGGCATCCGCGCCGTAGCGCTCGAAGGCCTCGATCGCATAGCGCTCGGCGGTGCTGCCGATGTCGCCGCGCTTGGCATCGAGAATCACCGGCACCGCAGGGTAGGTGCGGTGCACGTATTCGATGGTGCGCTCGAGCTGGTCCTCGGCCTCGTAGGCGGCGTAGTGCGCGACCTGCGGCTTGTAGGCACACACGAGGTCGTGCGTGGCGTCGATGATCGCCTTGTTGAACTGGAAGATCGGCGAGGGCTCGGCGGTGATGTGCCGCGGGAAGCGCTCGATCTCAGGATCAAGACCGACGCACACGAGCGAATCGTGCGCGGCCCAGGCCTCCTTCAGGGTCGTCATGAAGCTCTTCATGCCGCGCCCGCGCGCCAGCTGCGCTTCTTCAGGTGCACGAGCAGGATCTGCACCGCGGCGGGGGTTACTCCGGGCACGCGGCCGGCTGCCCCCAGGGTCGCCGGGCGTACCGCCTGAAGCTTCTGGCGCACCTCGTGTGACAGCCCGGTGAGGGCGGGGTAGTTGAGGTCGTGCGGCAGCGGCAGCTCCTCGTGACGGCGGGTGCGCTCGATCTCGGCCTGCGCCCGCTCGATGTAGCCTGCGTACTTGGCGCGCACTTCCACCTGGGTGCGAACCTGCGGCGGCAGACGCTCATCCACCGCGCCGGCGGCCTCCCAGGCAGCGCCGCCGAGAAGTTCGCTCAGGTCGGCGTAACCGACTCCCGGCCGGCGCAGCAGTTCCAGCGCCGTCACGTCGCGCGACAGGGGAGCGCCCAGGACCTTCTCGGTCCAGGCCTGCGGTAGCTCCCCGGGCTGCACGCGCCGCGCGCCAAGCCGTGCCAACGCCTCATCCGCCAGCTGCTCCTTGGCCGTGAAGAGCTGCCAGCGCTCCTCGTCGATGAGTCCCAGCCGCCGAGCGGTGCGGGTGAGCCTCAGGTCGGCGTTGTCCTCGCGCAGCAGCAGCCGGTGCTCGGCGCGGCTGGTGAACATCCGATACGGCTCGCGCGTGCCGCAGGTGACGAGATCATCGATCAGCACGCCGATGTAGGCCTCGCTGCGCGAGGGCACCCAGGCAGGCTCCCCGCGCGCGCCGAGCACGGCATTGATGCCGGCGATGAGTCCCTGGGCGGCGGCCTCCTCGTAGCCGGTGGTGCCGTTGATCTGGCCGGCGAAATAGAGCCCGCCGAGCACCCGCGTTTCGAGCGAGGGGTTGAGTCCCTTCGGGTCGAAGAAGTCGTACTCGATGGCGTAGCCCGGCCGCGTCAGGTGCGCCCGCTCGAACCCTGCGATGCTGTGCACGAACTCGACCTGCACGTCATACGGCAGGCTCGTCGAGATGCCGTTCGGGTAGACCTCGTGCGTGGTGAGTCCTTCGGGCTCGACGAAAATCTGGTGCGAGGTCTTGTCCGCGAAGCGCACCACCTTGTCCTCGACCGAGGGACAGTAGCGCGGACCTACGCCCTCGATGCGGCCGGTGAACATCGGCGAGCGGTCGGCCGCGCCCCGGATCAGGTCGTGTGTGCGCTCATTGGTATTCGCAATGAAACAATCAATCTGCCTTGGATGTTCACTGACTCGCCCAAGGTACGAAAATACAGGCGTCGGGTCATCGCCCGGCTGGCGCACCATCACCGACCAGTCGAGCGTGCGGCCGTCCAGGCGCGGCGGCGTGCCGGTCTTCAGGCGCCCGACGGCCAGCGGCAGCTCGCGCAGCCGCGCGGCGAGGCGCAGCGACGGCGCGTCTCCGGCGCGTCCGCCGGGCTGGTTCTCAAGGCCCACATGGATGCGCCCGCCGAGGAAGGTGCCGACCGTGAGCACCACGGCCGCCGCCCGGAAGGAGATCCCCGAGGCGGTCACGACGCCTGACACCCGGCCGCCCTCGACCATGAGGTCGGCCACCTCCTGCTGGAAGAGTGCAAGGTGCGGCTGGTTCTCGAGCAGCGTGCGGATCGCCTGCCGGTAGAGCAGGCGATCGGCCTGGGCGCGCGTGGCGCGCACCGCCGGACCCTTGCTGGCATTGAGGGTGCGGAACTGGATGCCGGCACGGTCCGCCGCGCGGGCCATGGCGCCGCCCAAGGCGTCGATCTCGCGCACCAGGTGCCCCTTGCCGATGCCGCCGATCGCAGGATTGCAGCTCATGGCCCCGAGCGTTTCCAGGTTCTGGGTGATGAGCAGCGTGCGCGCCCCCATGCGCGCGGCAGCCAGGGCCGCCTCGGTGCCGGCGTGGCCGCCGCCGATGACGATCACCTCGAACTCAGGCTGGGTGTTCATAAGACATAACGCGCAGGCGCAGGACAGGGACTGAAGCGCCGGAGGCGTATTGTAGGGCGCAGCTCCCGGCGGACAAGGTCAGCGCTTCGGTATCCTCGCGCACCTCAATGCTTCCCGTGAGCGCACCAATATCCCTCCACAGCGCACTGGCGCTGCTCGCCGCTGTCCTGCTGTGCGCGGGCACCCCGGTGCGGGGCGCACCGCTCACCCCCCTCACCCTCACCCCCTGCGTCATCGAGCACCCGCTGCGCCTCACGGTGGTGGCCGCGGAGTGCGGCGAGCTTGCGGTGCCGGAGAATCCGCAAGCCCCGCAGGGCCGGCAGATCCGCCTGCACGTCGCGCGCGTGGCCGCCATCAGCCGCCGGCGCGAGACGGATGCGCTGTTCGTGCTCGCCGGCGGCCCGGGCCAGGCCGCCACGGCCTTCTATGCCAGCGTCGCCGGCGCCTTCGGCCGCATCCAGCGCGAGCGCGACATCGTGCTCATCGACCAGCGCGGCACCGGCGGCTCCAACGCCCTCACCTGCCCCGAGGACGAGGATCGTCTCTACGAGGCCACCGGAGCTGAAGTTGCCGAACTCACGCGCCGCTGCCTTGCGGCGTTGAGCACGCGCGCCGCTGCGGCCTTTTACACCACGAGCCTGGCGGTGGCCGACCTTGAGCGCGTACGTGCGGCGCTCGGCTACGAGCACATCGATCTCTACGGCGTCTCCTACGGGACGCGCGTCGCCCAGCAGTACCTCAGGCGTTATCCGCAGCGGGTACGGGCGCTGATCCTCGATGGGGTCGTGCCGCCGCAGCTGGCGATCGGCCCGGACGTGGCGCTCGATGCGGAAAGTGCGCTGCACGGCATCCTGGCGCGCTGCAGGGCCGATCCGGCCTGCCACGCGCGCTTCAGCGATCCTGATCACGACTATGAAGCGGTGCGCGCGCAGCTTGCCGCAGCCGCCGTGCCCCTGAGCGTTGCCGACCCCTCCGGCGGGGCGCTGCGGCAGGTGAGGTTCGGGACCGCGGAGCTCGCCACCGTGCTGCGTCTCGGGGGCTACAGCGCCGACTACGCCGCGCTGCTGCCGCTCTTTCTCAACATGGCGGCCCGCGGCGACTTCGCGGCGCTGGCCGCGCAGTCGCTCCTGCTCACGCGCTCCTACGAAGGCATCGCCCTTGGCATGCACAACAGCGTCGTGTGCGCCGAGGACGTGCCGTACTGGGGTGCCATCGACCGCGCGCGCCTCGCGCGCACCTTCATGGGTGAGGCCCAGGTCGAGGCCCTCGCCACGCTGTGCGGGATCTGGCCGCACGGTCCGGTGGATGAGGACCTGCATGCCCCGCTTGCGAGTGCGGTGCCGACGCTGCTGCTCTCGGGCGGGGACGACCCGGTTACGCCACCGCGCTATGCCAGGCTCGCCGCCGCCCAGTTCGCCCAGGCGCGGCAGATCGTGCTTGCCGGGTTCGGGCACGGGCAGCTCACGGTGCCCTGCATGGACCGCGTGCTGCAGGAGTTCCTGAGCCGCCCGTTGCCCGCAGGACTCGACGTCAGCTGTCTTGCCCGCGCCCGTCCCATGCCGTTCTTCACCTCCGTGAACGGGCCGCCGCCATGATCGAGGCGCAGGCTTTGTGCAAGCGCTTCGGTGCCATCGCGGCGGTGCAGGGCGTGAGTTTCCACGCGGCCGACGGGCGCATCACCGGGCTCCTGGGTCCCAACGGCGCCGGCAAGTCGACGACGCTGCGCCTGCTGTATACCGTGCTCAGGCCCGACGCCGGCGATGCGCTGATCGATGGGGTGAGCGCCGTGGCCGCACCGCTCGAGGCGGCGCGGCGCCTCGGGGTCCTCACGCACGGTGCCGGCATCTACCCGAACCTGAGCGCGCGCGAAAACATCCTGTATTTCGCAGCCCTGCAGGGCCTGCCCGCGGCCGCCGCGCGCGCCCGCACCGCGGAGCTGCTGCGCCTTCTTGAGATGGAAGAGTTCGCGGACCGGCGCGCCAAGGGCTTCAGCCAGGGACAGCGCGTGAAGACGGCGCTGGCGAGGAGCCTCGTGCACCGTCCGCAGAACCTGATCCTCGATGAGCCGACCAACGGCCTCGACGTCATGGCGGTGCGCTCGCTGCGCGAGCTCCTGCAACGGCTGCGCGGCGAGGGCCACTGCGTGCTGTTCTCGAGCCACGTCATGGCCGAGGTGGCGGTCCTGTGCGATGAGGTGGTGGTGATCGGCAGCGGCCGGGTGCTCAGTCATGGCACGCCCGAGGAGATCCGCACGCGCACCGGCACCGCCGCACTCGAGGAGGCTTTCGTGGCCCTCATCGCCCGCGGGCAGGGCTAGTCTCGCATGCGCGCCATACTCATCGTGTTCCTGAAGGAGTTCCGCGAGAACCTGCGCGAGCGGCGCACGCTCTACACCGCGCTCATCTTAGGACCGCTCCTCGGGCCTGCGCTGTTCGCAGGTCTGCTCGCCCTGCAGCTGCACAAGGGCGTCGCCTCCTCCGACCGGGCACTGCCCGTCGCCGTGGCACACGGCGAGCGTGCCCCGAACCTCATCGCTTACCTCACCGAGGCCGGGGCGCAGCTGACCGCCACCGAGCTTTCCGGCGATGACGCGCGGCGCGCGGTGCAGCGCCATCGCTACGAGCGGCTGCTCGTGGTCCCGGAGCAGTACGCCACGAGTCTCGCCGCCGGTGCGCCTGCGCCCCTTCAGCTCTACACGGACGCCTCCGACCCCGGCGCCGCGGGCGACAGCGAGCGCCTTCGGGCGCTCCTGGCGCAGTATTCCGCGCGCGTGGCGCGCCTGCGCGTGGTGGCGCGCGGCATCGACCCACTGCTGCTCAACACGCTCGCGGTGCAGGACATCGACGTCTCGACCCCGGTGACGCGCTCGGTGCTGCTGCTGGGCACCCTGAGCTACCTGATGCTGCTGACGATGCTGATGGGCGGGGTGTACCTTGCGATCGATGCGACCGCCGGCGAGCGCGAGCGCGGCTCGCTCGAGCCGCTGCTGACGCTGCCGGTCAGGCGCGCGCACCTGATCTTCGGCAAGATCCTCGCCGCCTGCGCCTACATGCTGCTGTCGCTCATCCTCACGGTGACGGCGTTCGCGATCCTGCTGCGTTTCACCGGGCTCGAACGCCTCGGCATGAGCATCAACTTAGGCCCCGCCGTGGCGGCGCTGCTCGTGCTCTACTGCCTGCCGCTGGTGCCACTCGGCGCCGCTCTCATGACGATCGTCGCCGCCTACACGCGCACCTACCGCGAGGCCCAGTCGTACCTCGGGCTCGTGCTGTTGGTGCCGACGCTGCCGCTGGTGTTTGCCGGGGTGCTGGGACTGCGGCCGACGCTTGCGCTCATGGCGATCCCTTCCCTGAGCCAGCACTTCCTCATCACGAGCCTGTTGCGCGATGAGCCGCTGCCGCTGAGCTTCGTCGCGCTCGCCTGCGGGGCGACGCTCGCCTGCGGTGCACTGCTGGTGGGGATCGCCGGCAGGCTCTACCGGCGCGAGGCGCTCTTAGGCTGAGGGCGCGCTGTCCTTCAGGCGCGCATGCAGGGTGCTCAGATGGCGGTCGGCGAAGGCGCGCGCCTCGACCTCGAAGGTGTTGTTCCAGTAGCCGTGGCGCGCGCACTCGATGAGGTAGCGCCGCAGCGTCAGGGTCCCCGGCTCCCACTGGCACATGACGTGGCAGTACTCGTGCAGCATCAGCCAGGGGTTGGCGAAGAAATCGGCCGCGCTGCCGCGCAGGTAGATGCGCCGGCGGCGGGTGGTGGCCACCGCGCGGCCGTGCAGGCGCGCCAGGCGCGAATGCTCGATGACCGTCACCTGGGCGATGGGGGCAGCGAGGATGCTCTCGAGCGCCAGGCGCACGTGGGCAGGTACGGCGGCTTGGCGCGGGCGTGGCATGAGCGCCACCTTACACGCGCGTGTGCACCCAGCCCATGCAGGGACGGAAGCGCAGCGCGCGCGCAGGTCCCGTGGCGACATCCTCCGGCAGCACCGTCACGCCGCCATCGGCGAGGGAGTGCTTGACGAGCGCCAGCACCGTGTCGGCGGCACTGCCGACCTGCGGGGCCTCGGTGAGATGCACCACGATGCGCGCCTGCAGGTGGCGCGCCTGCGGGGCGGCCTCGCGCAGCGAGGCGAGGCAGCGGTCCAGCAGCAGCAGTTCGGTGGCGAGCGTCGTGTCGGTGACGTCGGCGGGCTTGGAGCTGCGCACGATGCAGCGCAGGTGCAGGAGTGCCCCGGCCTCGACGCTGGCATCGTAGACGCACACGGCCATGGCGGAGGTGAGCTCGGTGACGAGCAGCACGTCATCGAGGGTGACCTCGAACTTGTCGGGGGCGACGTGGATTTCGCGGCTGGCCATCCTTAGTTGTATACCGTCTCGCTGCGCGAGCATGCGTGGCCTGCTGCCCAAACTATGAACTGCCGCACGTGGCGCGCGTAGAATATGCGAATGCGTTCCATCGGACACCTCGACATGAAACACCTCATCGCCCTCACCGTCACGGGCGCGCTCCTCACCCCGGCGTTCGCGCAAGTGCCGGTGTCGTCAATCCGCGTCACCGGCGATGCGCAGGTGACTGCAAAACCTGACCGCGTGCAGATCGAGATCGGGGTCACCACACACGCCGAGAAGTCCGCGGACGCCGCCACCGAGAACGCGCACCAGGTGGATGCGGTGCTCAGCGCCGTCAAGAAGTCCGCCGGCCCCACCGCGGTGCTCAAGACTGTCAACTACTCGCTGTCGCCGGCCTACAAGTACCAGAATGGTCACGAGCCGCAGCTCGTGGGCTACAACGCCTCGAACCTGGTGCAGGTGCAGCTGGATGATTTGACAAAGATCAGCAACGTCATCGATGCCGCCGCCGGCGCCGGTGCCAACAACGTACGCGGCATCTCCTTCACGCTGCGCGACCAGGACGCGGTGCACGCCGAGGCGCTGCGCAAGGCCGCCGCGCGCGCGCGCGTGGATGCCGACGTGCTGGCCGCTGCACTGCAGCTGAGAGTCGTACGGGTCCTGAACGTCGAGGAAACCGGTGCACGCTTCGTGCCAGTGATGCGCGCGATGTCCGCAGCGCCCGCGGCCGCCGCTGCCGAGGTGGCCACCCCGGTGGAATCGGGCACGCTGGAGGTCTCCGCCAGCCTCGTGCTGACGGTGGAGGTCAGCCCGGCGGGGCGTTAGCATCAACACCTTAGGGCTTCCTGGCGGGGAGACGCGATGAGCACGGTGCGACAGCTGTTGGCGGGCCGCAAGGCCCTGTTCTCGATCACGCCCGGGGCGGCGGTGCTGGAAGCCATCCGTGCCATGGCCGAGCACCGGGTGGGGGCGCTGCTGGTCATGGAGGGCGAGGCGCTCGTCGGCATCGTCTCCGAGCGCGACTACGCCCGCAAAGTCATCCTCCTCGGCCGCGCCTCCGCCGACACCCCGGTGCGCACCATCATGAGCGCGCCCGTGCTCACGGTGTCGCCGGAGGACTCGGTGAACCACTGCATGCAGCTGATGACCGACCGGCACGTGCGCCACCTGCCGGCGCTCGAGAACGGGCGCGTGATCGGCATGGTCTCGATCGGGGACCTGGTGAAGGCGGTGATCGCCGAGCAGCGCGCCCAGATCGAGCAGCTGGAAAGCTACATCAGAAGCTAGCGCCGTCGTTACTTGCGCCAGTACGCCGGGCGCAGCAGCACCACGATGCTGAAGATCTCGAGGCGCCCGAGCAGCATCGCCGCGGTGCAGATCCAGGTCTGCGCCGCCGTGAGCGCGTGCAGGTTGTGCACCGCGCCCGGGGAGCTCAGGCCGTGCGCGGTGTTGTTGACCGAGGCCACCACCACCTGAAACGAGGACGGGAAATCCAGCCCCGTCAGCAGCAGGAGGAAGATCAGGAGCAGCGCGGTCACGAGGTAGAGGAAGATGAGCGCCAGCACCCCGTAGCCGACACTGTCGGGGACGGTGCGGCCGCCGATGCGCACCGGCGCCATGGCGGACGGGTGGATGAGGAGCTTGAGCTCGCGCCCGGTCTGGCGCGTCAGCAGCAGCGCCCGGAACATCTTGATGCCACCGCCGGTGGAACCGGTGCTGGTGGCAATGCACGACAGGAACAGCATCCAGTAGGGCGCGAACACCGGCCAGCTGAGGTAGTCCTGGGTGGTGAAGCCGGTGGTGCTCGCCTGGCTGACCACGTTGAAGGCCGAGGCGCGCAGCGCGCCGCCGAACCCGGGATAGACCCCGTGCCACTGCAGCAGCGCCGCGATGCCGAGGACGCTCAGGAACAGCACGAGGAAGATGGCGCGGCACTCCGGGTCCTTCTTGTAGGGCTCGAGCGAGAGCTGCCGCAGTGCCGTGAAGTGACGCGCGAAGTTGAGCGAGGCGATGACCATGAGCACGGTCAGCACCGCCTCGATGGCGGCGGAGTTGAACCAGGCGATGCTGGCATCGTGAGTGGAGAAGCCGCCCAGGCCGACCACTGAGAAGGCGTGGCACACGGCATCGAACCAGGACATGCCGCACACCTTCAGGCTGAGGATGGCGGCGGCGGTGAGCAGCAGGTACACGGTCGAGAGGTTCTTGGCGGTCTCGCGGATGCGCGGCGCCAGGCGCTCCTCCTTCACCCCGGGCGCCTGCCCCTTGTAGAGCTGCATGCCGCCCACTCCGAGCAGCGGCATGACCGCGAGCGCCATGACGATGATGCCGAGGCCGCCGATCCACTGCAGCAGGTGGCGCCAGAAGTTCAGCGACGGGGCGAGCGTGTCGAGGCCGGTGATCACGGTGGAGCCGGTGGTGGTGAGCCCGGACATGGCCTCGAAATAGGCGCCCGTAAAGCTCAAGGCCGGCAGGCTCAGGAGCAGCGGCAGCGCCGCCGCCGCCGGCACGATCAGCCAGCTCAAGGTGACGAGCAGGAAGCCGTCGCGCGGCTTGAGTTCGCGGCGGGCACGCAGCGTCGCGCCCGCGAGCAAAAGGCCGGCGCCGGCGGTGAGGGCCGCGGTGAGCAGGAAGTTGAGCGCCAGGCCGTCGCGGTACAGCAGTGAGCAGGCCAGCGGCGCAAGGCAGCTCGCGGCGAAGGCGGCGAGCAGGAGCCCGAGGACATGCGCGACCGCGAGCATCTTAGCGGCGGGCCTGCGTTGCGCCTAGCGCGGGGAGCGCAGGAACAGCCGCTCGACCGCCTCCAGGTGGCGGCGGTCGGCGAGGAAGAGGATCACGTGGTCATCGGCGAGCACGCGCGTGTCGTGGTGCGCCATGATGACCTCCTCGCCGCGCACGATGGCACCGATGGAGGCGCCCTCGGGCAGGCGGATCTCCCCGACCGTGCGCCCGACGATGCGCGAGCTGCGCTCATCGCCGTTGACGATCGCCTCGATGGCCTCGGAGGCGCCGCGCCGCAGCGCATGCACGCGCACCACGTCGCCGCGGCGCACGTAGGCGAGCAGCGAGCCGATGGTGATGGTCTGCGGGGAGATCGCGATGTCGATGCTGCCGGACTCGACGAGCTCGGTGTAGGAGGGCTTGTTGATGAGCGCCATCACCTTGTGGGCCCCTAAGCGCTTGGCGAGCATCGCGGACAGGATGTTGGCCTCCTCCGAGTTGGTGACCGCGGCGAACACGTCCATGCTGTCGATGTTCTCCTCGATCAGGAGCTCCTCGTCGGCGGCGTCGCCGTGCAGGACGATGGCGTGCTCGAGCAGCTCCGAGACCTTGCGGGCGCGGCGCGCGTCGCGCTCGATGAGCTTCACCTGGTTGCTCTTTTCCAGGATCTTCGCCAGGCGGTAGCCGATATGGCCGCCGCCGGCGATCATGACGCGCCGCGCGGCGGTGTCGCCCTGGCGCATCTCGGCCATGGCGCGGCGGATGTCATCGTGCGCGGCCAGGAAGAACACCTCATCGCCCTCGGCGATCACCGTGTCGCCCTCCGGGCGGATGCTCCTGCCATCGCGGTAGATGGCCACCACGCGCAGCTCCATGGTGCGCAGGTGCCCGGGCAGCTCGCGCAGCGCATGCCCGACCAGCAGGCCGCCGCGGCGCGTGCGCACGCCCACCAGGCGCACCTTGCCGTCGGCGAAATCGAGCACCTGCAGCGTGCCCGGATGGTGGATGAGGCGCTCCACGTATTCGGTGACCAGCTGCTCGGGGCTGATGATGACGTCCACCGACAGGCCGTCGGTGCGGAACAGCTCCGGGCGGCTCGCGTACTCGGCGGCGCGGATGCGCGCGATCTTGGTCGGCGTGCGGAACAGCGTGAAGGCGACGTCGCAGGCGACGAGGTTGACCTCATCGCTGGAGGTGAGGGCGACGATGATCTCCGCCTCGGCGGCGCCGGCGGCCTCGAGCACGGTCGGGTGGGCGGCGTTGCCCGCCACGGTGCGCACGTCGATGCGGTCCTGCAGGTCGCGCAGCACCTCCTCGTTGATGTCGACCACCGTGACCTCGTTGGCCTCCTCGCGCGAGAGCGCCTGGGCGGCGGTGCGCCCGACCTGGCCGGCGCCGAGTATGAGGATCTTCATGGCGGTGCGCTCTTGGGGTCGCCGTTCTTCTTAACTACAGGGGCGTGAGGTTCGCATACTGCACCATCAGCCATTTCGTGCCCTGGCGCTCGAAGCTTACCTGTACCCGGGCGTGGGGGCCGTTGCCTTCGACGTTGAGGATCACCCCGTCGCCGAACTTGCCGTGGCGCACGCGCGCCCCGAGGCGCACCCCGGGGGTGGCGGGCTCTTCCGGGGCGCGGAAGCGCCCGACGGCTACCGGGCGCGACAGCTGCACGCGCGGGCGCACCTCCTCGACGAGCTCCTCGGGGATCTCGCGGATGAAGCGCGACGGCTGGGCGTAGGAATCGATGCCGTGCAGGCGGCGCTGCTCGGCGCTCGTGAGGTAGAGCTGGCGCATGGCACGGGTCATGCCGACGTAGGCGAGGCGCCGCTCCTCCTCGAGGCCATCGAGGTCGTTGAGCGAGCGCTGGTGGGGAAACAGGCCCTCCTCCATGCCCGCGAGGAACACCACCGGGAACTCCAGGCCCTTGGCGGTGTGCAGCGTCATCATCTGCACGCAGTCCTCCCACTCATCCGCCTGGCCCTCGCCGGACTCGAGCGCTGCGTGCGCAAGAAACGCCTCGAGCGGCGGCAGGTCGCTGGCCTCGGGGGTGAAGCCGCGGGCGGCGCTGACGAGCTCGTCCAGGTTCTCCGCGCGCGCCTCACCGCGCTCGGCCTTCTCGCGGCGGTAGTGCTCGATGAGGCCACTGGCCTTGAGCACCTGGTCGACCTGCTCGAAGAGCGCAAGACCTGTGGTCTCGCGCGCCAGGCGCTCGATGAGGGCCATGAAGCCGTGCATGGCCGCCGCAGCCTTAGCCCCCAAGGAGTTGTCGCCGATGGCGGCGGCGGCGGCCTCCCACAGCGAGACGCCCGCGCCGCGGGCGTGCTCGCGCACCACGTCCATGCTCTTGGCGCCGATGCCGCGGGTGGGCAGGTTCACGACGCGCTCGAAGGAGGCATCGTCGCTCCTGTTGCACACCAGGCGCAGGTAGGACAGTGCGTCCTTGATCTCGGCGCGCTCGAAGAAACGCAGGCCGCCGTACACGCGATACGGCACACGTGCCGACAGGAACGCCTCTTCCAGCACGCGCGACTGGGCGTTGGAGCGGTAGAGGATGGCGATCTCGCGCCTAAGACCGCCGCCGTTGACCCACTCGCGGATGCGGTGCGTGACGAACTCCGCCTCGTCGCGCTCGTTGAAGGCGGTGTAGAGCTTGATCGGCTCGCCCTTGGCACCGCTCGTCCACAGGTTCTTGCCGAGCCGCCCGGCGTTGTGGGCAATCAGCCCGTTGGCGGCCTCGAGGATGGTGGCGGTGGAGCGGTAGTTCTGCTCCAGACGAAACAGCTGCGCTGCCGGGAAGTCGCGCTGGAACTGGTGCAGGTTCTCGACCCGCGCGCCGCGCCAGCGGTAGATGGAATTGTGCGTGACTAGCCCGTTGGCGACGAAGTTGTGGGTGCCCTCGATGTTGAGATCGTAGACGCTGCCCTCGAAGAGGATGGGCTCGATGCGCTCGACGACGTCGAAGGTACCCTCATCGGTGGCCATCACCATGCCCGCACGCAACGAGCCGGCATTCGTGAACGGCAGCGAGCGGTTGAGCATCAGCCCCTTGAAGACGTATTGGGCGTCGAGCTCCTCGCGGATGCGCCGGGCGATGCTCATGAGCTCGCCGAAGTCCTTGCGCACCGTTTCGAAGCGCCAGCAGCGCACCTCGCCGCGCTTGGCCGGGCGCACGCTCAGGCCGAGGGCCTCGAGCACCCCGCGGTCGGCCGGAGCGACACCGGAGATGGAGATCCGGTGCATCGGTGTCTCGCCGCGGTGCTCGCCACAAAGGGTGATGACGAGGTTGCGGCGCTTGGAATTGCGGCTGCGGGGTATGTAGTGGGGCCGGTCTTCATCCAGACCCACCTCCTCAAGCAGCCGCTGCGCGGCAGCGTCGGTATCGCCGTTGGCACCCTTCCCCTTGCGGGGCGTAAAGGGCAGCGTCGGCAGCGCGTAGCGCAGCGACGTGAGCATCTCGTCGAACCGTGCCTCGTTCTCGCTCGCGTGCGTACGGATGACCCACACCGCATCGGCATGCTCGTGAATGGAGCGCTGGTGAAATCCCAACATGGGCTTCACCTGGCCTCGGGTGTAGACCTGGGAGGTCCCCAGTCGCCAGCCCACGCCGTCCTTGCGCATGAGATAGAGGAAATACGTCTGCGGGGTCTGCCCGAGCACGTAACCGGCAAAATGCGTGTGCTCGGGCGTGCTGTGCAGCACCTTGCCCGAGCGCAGGTGCAGCCCCAGGAGCCATCCGCTGCGCCGCCGCGCCAGTTGCTCGAGCACCCGTGCCGGCCGCAGGCCTCCGCCACCGTGATTGGAGAGGACCGTATCTCCGGCGTGGACATTCTCGATCGGCCGCCGGGAACCGTCGGCCATCGTGACCTGGGTCCCCGCCGCAAGGCATTGATCGTCGTCGCCGACCACAAACGGATTCCCGGTGGGACCGACCAGCATCTTTATCCAGTTGTACTGGATGGAATTGGTGTCCTGGAACTCATCGACGAGGACGTGGCGGAAGCGCTGCCGGTAGTGCTCGAGTACCCCGGGGTTGTCGCGCCACAGCTCGAACGCGCGCAGCAGCAGTTCCGCGAAGTCGACCACGCCGTTCCTGGCACAGGCTGCCTCGTAGGCTGCGTACAGCTTGATCATCTGCGCGCGGGTGGGATCCTCGTCCCCCTTGAGGTGCTGAGGTCTGCGGCCCTCGTCCTTGTTCGAGTTGATGAACCACTGCACCTCGCGCGGGATCCAGCGCGTCTCGTCGAGCTCAGCGGCCCGGATGAGCTTCTTGATGAGGCGCTGCTGGTCCTCGGAATCCATGATGGAGAATCCCTGGGCGAGATTGGCCTCGCGCCAGTGGATGCGCAGCAGCCGGTGCGCGATACCGTGGAAGGTGCCGATCCATAGCGCGTTGCCGGGAATACCGAGCAGCCGCTCCACACGGCCGCGCATCTCGGCGGCCGCCTTGTTGGTGAAGGTGACCGCGAGGATGCCGTGCGGGGAGGCGCCTTCGGCCTGGATCACCCAGGCGATGCGGTGCGTGAGCACGCGCGTCTTGCCGCTGCCGGCGCCGGCGAGCACCAGCACCGGGCCTACCGGGGCGGTGACCGCCGCGCGCTGCGCGTCGTTCAAAGGATTGAGGATCGGGGACAGATCCATAGGGGGGCGCATTCTACGGGAAATGCCCCCGTTTCAGGCGTCCGCTGGCGGGCTCTCCTGGGAGAAGCGCACCAGCGCGACGATGAAGCTCAGCAGCACCGGGCCGATGATGAGCCCCAGGATGCCGTAGGCGGCGACGCCGCCGATGGCGCCGATGAAAATCGCGAGCGTCGAGACTTCGGCATGGTGCGCGGTGAGCAGCGGCCTCAAGATGTTCTCCGACAGCCACATGACCCCGGTCCAGCAGGCGAGGAAGATCGCCGCCCCCCAGCGGCCGGTGGCCGCAAGGTAGAGCACCGCCGGGATCATCACCAGGGCGGCGCCGGTGGGCAGGAAGGCCGCGATCGCCGCCAGCACCCCGAAGACGACGGCCGAGGGCAGCTTCACGATCGCAAAGCCGATGCCGACGATCACGCCCTGCACCAGCGCGGTCGCGGCGGAGCCGAAGACCACCGCACGCGTGACCTCTCCCAGGTACTTGAGGAGCTGCGCACGGCGTGCCGCCTTCACCGGCACCAGGCGCACCGATTCCTCGACCATGGTGCGCCCGTCCCGCAGGAAGAAGAACAGCATGAAGATCATGATGAAGAAGCCGATGAGTGTGCCGAACACGTTGAGCGCCACGCTGCCGCCCATGGAGGCCGCGGTCTTGAGCACCGCCTGCAGGCCGCCGGTCAGCCAGCCCTGCACCTCGGTGGCCGTGATGGTGGTGTTCTCCTGCACCCACTCGACGGCGCTGCCGATCAGGGGGTAGCTCGAGAGCCGCTGTACGAGCTCCGGGTACGAGACGTCGGTCTGCGCCCGCAGGTAGTCGATGACCTTCGCCACCTGGCCTGCGAACACCGCTCCCAGGATCGACAGCGGCACGAACACGAGAAAGGGTGTGAGGCCTGCGATGATGCCGGCCGACCAGGAGCGCCGGCCTTTGAGCGTGCGTGTCAGACGCTCGTGCAGCGGGTAGAGAATGAACGACAGCACCACCGTCCAGCCGAGGATCCCGAGCATCGGCTCGATGATGCGGTAGAGGGCGTAGCCGAGGATGGCCGCGGTTACGATGAGGAAGGAGCGGCGGTAGAAAGCAGAATGCATGGCCGCCTAGGGTATAGGGAAGGCTTCCCCGAAGCGATGGTTCGCGGCCGCCCCGAGGCAGCCCTTAGTCGGCGTTCGTTTCCTTGCCGAAGCGGTAGTTCACCCGCAGACCGAACACACGCGGCTCGGTGGTGGTCAGGCGCACGTCAAAGTTGCCGGTGTTGCTGTAGACGATCGCGTTCTTGTTCGCAAGGTTCGAGATGTAGAACTCGGTCAGCCAGTGGCCTCCTTCCGGATTCAGGCCCATGCGCAGATTCATGAGGATGTAGGAAGGCTGTAGGATGCGCGGCAGATTGATGTTTTTGTCCTCGGGATTCAGGCCGTTGTACATGTCGCCCTTGTCGGCCATGTCGAACTGCCCGTAGCCGCGCAGGCTCGCGCTGAGCGGGTGCTCGTAGCGCACGTTCCAGGTCCAGCTGAAGTAGGGCGCGAACGGCAGGCGTTCGCCGACATATGCCTGATAGGCGGGAGTGACCGTGGACGTGACGCGCGAATCGTTGTAGGACGCGCCGGCCTGCAGCGACCAGTTGTCGCTGAGCTTGGCCGTGAGCTGCGTTTCCGCACCGTAGATGCGCGCCTTGCCGACGTTGATGTTGTAGCTGGATGAGGGGCAGACCGCGGGGTTGAAGATGAGCGCCTGCAGGTCCTGCCAGTCCATGAGGTAAACCGAACTGTTCCAGACCAGGCGCCCCTGCAGGCTCGTCGTCTTGAGTCCGAGTTCGTAGTTCTTGAGTGTATCCGGTGTGTAGCTGTCGGGGACCCCGGAGCCGTAACACGAGGCCGGCGCACCGGCGTTGCTGCCGCCGTCGCGGAAGCCCTCCGAATACAGCGCGTACGCCATGTTGTTGTCGCTGATCTGGTAGTTCAGCCCGAACCTCTTGTCCCACTTGTGCGAGTCGCTAGTGACGATGGCCGGGCCGGAGCTGTAGTAGGCGAATTGGGCGAAGGGCGTGTCGGACTTGTAATCCGAGTGGAAGTGCACGATGCCGGCTTCAATTTTTAGCTTAGCGGTAATGTCGAAGCTGATGTTGGCAAACTCGGAGGTCTGCAGGTAGTCAGTGCGCTCGGTGTACGCATACCACTGGCCCGCGGGCAGCGTGGGCTGCGTGAGACCGTAATAGTTTGCGTAGGACTGAAACGCCTTGCCGCTATAAACCAGTCCCGGCATGTAATAGGTGTTGCTGATGCTCTTGTCGGTGGTGCGCTCCCAGTAGAGTCCGCCGAGCCAGTGAAAGCGCCCGCCGGGCTTGGAGGCGAGCCGCAGCTCGTTCGACTCGCGGGTGGTGTTGTCGCTGTAGTAGTAGTACTGCAGCGGCACCTTGCAGCCGGTGAAGGGCGTACCACCGAAGAATGGATCGCTCTGGCAGGTAAAACCCTCCTGGGTACCCGGATACCCCGAAGGCGGGTTCGCCTTGGCGCCGGCGTTGTAGTTCTGTTCGTACGCCGAGTACTCATTCCACTGTCGCCGCGGCTGCGCCCAGAGGGTGCTCGCGAATACCAGATCGCCGATGCCGACGTCGCCTGCCACGTTCAGATCGAGCATCTTGGTCTGGAACTGGTTGGACTCCGGACCGAAGCGCTCCACCGTGCGTGGGGCGAGGCTCGGATCTTCATCCCACGCGCCGAGGGTGCTGCGGCGCTGATAGCCGCCGCTCAGGAAGGCCGACCAGCGCTCTCCCAGCTCCAGTTTCAGCGCCGCGCGCCCGCCCTCCGTGTGCTCGCGGTTGTAGTCGTTGCGCGCCCACGGGGCGTTGTTGGACACCGTGCCGTTGACCCAGGTGCGGGTGGTGAGCTCATTGTTGATGAAGCCGCCGCCTGAGACGCTGTAGGCCGAGGCGCGAAAACCGAGGACGCCCTCGATGATCGGAACGTTCAGGAATCCCTGGTAGCTCCAGTTCTGCTGGCCGCCCTGGATCTGGCCGCCATCGAAGTCGACTCCGGCGCTGAAGGCATTCACGTCGGGCTTATTGGTGATGATGCGGATCACGCAGGACATCGCACTGGCGCCGAAGGTGGTGCCCTGCGGACCTTCCAGGACCTCGATTTGTCCAACGTCGTACAGCTGCAGGTCCGGCATGCTGCCCGAGTAGTCCATCGACATGTCATCGACGAGGTAGCCGGTGGATGAGGTATTGGCGTAGTTGGGGTTACTGCCGTCGGAGACCCCGCGGCACACGAACAGCTGCGTCCCGGGACCGGTGCTGATGAAGGAGATGGCCGGGGTCTTCTGCGCGAAGTCATCGAAGCCGTTGATGGCGAGATTCTCCAGGTCCTTCTTGGTGAAGACGTCGATGCTGATCGGCACGTCCTGCAGGTTCTCTGCACGCTTGCGCGCCGTGACCACGACTTCCTGCAGCGCGCCGCCGCCTGATGATGACGTGGTGTCGGCCGCTGCATCAGCGAGCGCCATGCCCTGGGGGAGCGCTGCGCCGGCAAGAGCTGCTGCGACCGCCAGCCCTATGTGCGTGCGCCGCGGGGCCGCGGCCAACGGAAGATGAGGACTGCGGGCCGCGCGATTCCGGCTGCGTGAAGGCATCAGAAGACTCCCCAAATCAGCTTATTTGATAGCTCGCGCATCCGGCCTGCGCCGGGCGGGCTGCTCCGATCATCCTTTGAGGGCAGCCCCTTAGTCAACGATCGTTCAATAAGACGTCGGCGCCGAAGCCTGGGCGCGGCGGCTCTAGAAACGATCTAAGGCGTCGCCCAGGGCCACGCGCAGGGGCTCAAGCTCGGTTTCAAAGTGGCGCCAGTAAGCGACGCCCGAAGAATAGATCGGCTGGCGCACCTGCTCGGCGCTGGCCGTGCGCACGGCGCGGCGCGTCTCGTGGAAGTTCAGGCAGGCCGCGTCGAACTCAAGCCCGCAGTGCGCAAGCAGCCGCCGGATCTCACCCTCCGGATCCGCGACCAGCTGCTCGTACTGAACATGCAGCACCTTGCCCGGCAGCACCTGGTCCCAGTGATCCATGAGGCCAAGGTAGCAGCGGTAGTAGCGTCCCAGGTCCTGAAGGTCGTAACTGAAGGTCTGGCCTTCCGCAAAGTACTGCTTGAAGGTACTGAGGCAGGCGTCCATCGGGTGGCGGCGCGCATCGATGATCGTGGCGTTCGGCAGGATGGCGTGAATCAGGCCGACGTGGCTGAAGTTATTGGGCAGCTTGTCCGTAAAGCGCTCGGCCGTCGCGCGCAGCGGCGCGGTCTCCTCGAGATAGCGATTGCCGAGGGCGCTGAGCGTGCCGGCGGCCACGCCCGCGAGTGTCTCCGGATAGCCGTCGCGGCGCGGCGCGATATCGTCGAGGTCACCGACGATGGCGAGAATGTTCGGCAGCTCCATGGTGCCTTCGACGCGCGGGTGGCTCGCCAGGATCTGCTCGATCAGGGTCGACCCTGAGCGCGGCAGGCCCACGATGAAGATGGGCGCCGCACCGGGGTCGCCGCTGCCGGCGCGCGTTGCGAAGAACGCGGGCGTGAAGAACGCGCGGATACGGGCGCTGCGCTGCTCGAAATTGCCGATGTCAAAGGGCGCCTCGAGGCTGCGCAGCGCATTTCCCTGTGCATAGTGGCTGAAGGCCCGCGCAAAATCGCGGCGCTGCTCGAAGGCTTTGCCGAGGGCAAAGTGCAGCTGCGCCTCGTTGGAGCGATCGCGTCGGTCGCTGACGAGCAGCCGCTGCAGGGTCTCGATCTCCACCTCGCTGAAGCTGTAATTCTTCAGATCCGCAAGGCTCCAGTAGGCTTCCGCTCGCCCCGGATCAAGCTCGAGCACGGCCCGGTACGAGGCTTCACTGTCCGCGCGCCGGCCGAGGGTCTTCTGGACATGTCCCATGGACAGGCGCAGCCCGGGCTCCCTGGGCTGCAGCTGCGCCGCCCGCTCATAGGCAAGCAGGGCGTCGTCCTGTCGCATGAGACGCGTTGCCACCGTGGCCTTCGTCACCCAGGTCTGTGGACTGTTGGGTTCGAGTCTCTCCAGGTGCAGTACCGCCGCCGCGGCTTCGTTGAGGCGCCCGCCCTGCACCAGTGCCGGCGCGAGTCCGCGGTAGGCGAGCGGCACGTGTTCGCTCTGCTTCAGGGCGTGACGCAACAGTCTCTCGGCGTCGTGGGCACGATCGGCCTCCAGGGATACTGCCGCCAGTCCGCACAGTGCCCCGACGTGCGCAGGGTCTTCCTGCAGGATGGCACGGAAGATCTCCTCCGCCTGCCTGTGATCTGCTGCCGCGAGTGCGCGCGTGGCGGACTCGATCCGCACGCGTTGCGGATCAGTGAGGCGTGCCCGCTCGAAGGCGATGCGTGCATCCTCGAACTGCGCAAGATCCACCAGTACGTCCCCGTAGGCGAGCCATGCCAGGTGGTGGTGCGGTACCTCCTCCAGCACGCGGCGTAGCTGTGCGCGTGCCTCGCCCGGGCGCGCCGCGCGCCGGTAGGCGCGCGCGAGATCCACGCGCGCTGCGTGGAATTGCGGCGCGGTCGACAGCGCCGCCTCGAGCGCGGTGATGCTCTCGGGGAGGCGCCCCTGGTCGAGGAGGGCGGCCCCGAGGAGCCACAGGCAGTTCACGTCCGCAGGCGCCTGCGTCGCGAGTGCCCGCAGCGCCTGTTCGGCTGCCACCGCGCGCCCGGAGCGCAGCGCGAAGTGCGCCTGGCGCAGGCTTGCCTGGAAGGGTGTCTGGGATTTCGGGGCGTTCATGGCGTCGTCGGCGACGGCGGATTTGAGCGATAGTCCATGCGCAAAAAAGAGCGTAGCACGCGTGCTGCGCGGCGCGCGGGCTGCCGGCCGGGGTGGCCGAAAGGCTACACTGCGCGGCGCTCCTGCGGGCGCCCGCGGCCTGCTATTCAAAACCTGACAAGCCGGCGTCCACCTGAACGCCCGTTCGAGGAACCATCGTGCATCTGAAACGCCTGCTGCCGCTCCTGAGCTCCCTCATCGCGCTCCTCCTGCCCCTCAGTGCAGTGGCCGGGCGCCCGCTCGCGCCCGAGGACTGGTACCGCTTCCAGCCCGTCTCGGACCTGCAGGTCGCCCCGGATGGCGCCGCGGTGGCCTACCTCGTGACCACCTACGATAAGGAAGCCGACGAGAGCCGCAGCGCCTTGTGGAGCGCGGACTGGGCGCACGGCGAGGGCGTGCAGCTGACGCGCGGGGAAAGTGTCACCGACCCGCGCTTCAGCCCCGACGGGCGCTACCTGAGTTACCTGAGCGCGCGCCCGGCGTCCGGGGAAACGCAGCTGTGGCTGCTCGACCGCCGCGGCGGCGAGGGCCGCGCGGTGAGCCACGTGACGCAGGAGATCACCAGTTACGCCTGGGCGCCCGATGGCGCGCACGTGGTGCTCGTGATGCGCGGCGCTGCCGCGGAGGCCAGATCGGAAGGCAAGTCGGAAGCGAAGACCGAAGGCAAAACGCCGCGCCCGATCGTGATCGATGCCCTGCAGTTCAAGCAGGACAAGGAGGGCTACCTCAGCGCCGACATGCGCACGCACCTGTACCTGCTGGACGTGAAGAGCGGGGAGTGCGTGGTGCTCACCGATGAGGCGGGGCGTGCCGATTCCGATCCGGTGTTTTCCCCCGACGGCCGCGAGATCGCCTTCGTGGGCAACCGCCTCGGGCGCCCCGCAGATGTCGGTCGCGATGACATCTTCCTGATCGAGGCGCGCGCGGGCGCCACGCCGCGGCGGCTCCTGAGCACTTTCTCCCCCAATCGCCAGATCCTCGACTTCAGCCCGGACGGCACGCTCCTGTCCTTCCTCGAGGGCGCGGCCCCGAAGTTCAACGCCTACATGACCGATGCGCTCAGCGTGGCGCAGGTGAAGAGCGGCACGGTGCGGCCGCTCGCCCGCAGCCTCGACCGCGCCCTCTATGCGCAGAAGTTCTCAGCCGACGGGCGCACCATTCTCATCAGCGTCGAGGACGACGGCTACCAGTACCCGGCCGCGGTGGACGTCGGCAGCGGGGTGGTCACGCCGCTGGCTGACAAGATCGTGGTGCATGAGCTCGCCGCCGCCGCCGGCCACACCGCGGTGCTGGTCTCCAACGATCATTCGCCGCCGGAAGTTTATGCACTCGAGGCCGGCAAGCTGCGGCGGCTGTCGGCGCACAACGATGCCCTGTTCGCCGAGCTCGAGCTCGGGAGCGTCGAGGACATCCGCTTCAAGAGCCGCGGCGGCACTGAGGTGCACGGGCAGATCGTGAAGCCGCCGGGTTTCAAGGCCGGGCAGCGCTATCCGACGATCCTGTGGATCCACGGCGGGCCGAACGGCCAGGACGATCATTCGCTCGAGCTGTGGGGCTACGGCCCGCCGCTCGAGCGGCAGTACTTCGCGACCCACGGCTACGTGGTGCTGGCGATCAATTACCGCGGCGGCACCGGCCGCGGGGCTGCATACGCGCGCAGCATCCTCGCCGACTGGGGTCACAAGGAGGTCGAGGACCTGCTCGCAGGCGTCGACTACGCGCTCGCGCAGGGCATCGCGGATCCTGCGCGCCTCGGGGTCGGCGGCTGGAGCTACGGCGGCCTCCTCACCGATTACACCATCGCAAGCGACGCGCGCTTCAAGGCGGCCATCAGCGGCGCGGGCAGCGGCAACCAGACCGCGATGTACGGCGCCGACCAGTACCAGCTGCAGTACAACGCGGAGCTCGGTCCGCCGTGGCGCGACACGGCGCTGTGGATGAAGGTCTCCTACCCCTTCTTCCATGCCGACCGCATCAAGACGCCGACGCTGTTTCTCGGTGGCGACAAGGACTTCAACGTGCCGCTGGCCGGCGGCGAGCAGATGTACCAGGCGCTGGCCACGCTCGGCGTGCCGGCGCAGCTCATTGTCTACCCGGGCGAGTTCCACGTGCTGACGCGGCCGAGTTTCCTGATCGACCGCACGCAGCGTTATCTTGAATGGATGGACCGCTACCTCAAGTAGCGCACGGCTCGCTTAAGGGTGGCTCGACCAGTGGGCGTTGCGCAGCTGCCAGCGCCCGGCGCTGAGCTCGGCGGTTCCGGTGAAGTAGCCGCGGTCGGTGTGCGAGAGCCCCTTGCCGTCCTCCTGCACCTCTGAGTAGGCGGCGCCGACCACCGCCAGCTGCGGGGTGAGTGCATCGGCCCGCAGGTCGGTGAAGGTGAGGCTGATCTTGGGCAGGTTCTGCGCGAGCGCATCGATGCCCCTGGCCGCACCGGCGCCGTCCGCAAAGACCAGCTCGCCGTCTGAGGCCATGAAGAACTCGGGGCGGTTGGCGAACTCGTGCCGCCAGGCGGACGGTCCCTCCGCGGTCACCGCGGTGGCCACGTCCTCCATGAACCTGCGCACGCCGTCCTCCACCGCGTGCCGCGCCTCGGGTGTCAAGGCGGGCGGAGCGGCGGCGGCGCCATCGCCGTGAGCACCGCAAGCAGCGGCGCCGAGTGCCGCCAGCAGCGGCAGCAGCTGCCGCACTTGCCTGGCTACCATTTGTTGCGCAGCTCGCGCAGCTTCACGAACACGGTCTTGGGATCGGGCCGCTCGCCCAGATCCGGGAACTTCTCGCGCAGGCGCGCGATCACGTCCGGGTTCTGCAGGCGCAGGAAAGTGTTGAAGCGCTTCTCCTCCCCGAGCGTAGTCACCGGCGCTTCGGCTGCCTGGTGCGCCTTGGCCTCGACCAGGAACTCAGTCGCGGCCTTGTTGCTGGGCTCGCGATCGAGCGTGAACTCGAGGTTGCGCGACAGGTAGTCGTGGCCCGGGTAGACGCGCGTCGCATCCGGCAGGCGCGCGAGCTGGCTCGCGAACGTGTCGTACAGCACCTGTGGGTCGCCGCCGTTGTGGCAGTTGCCGACGCCGGCGTTGAAGAGCGTGTCGCCGCAGAACAGCGCCGGATGGTCCGTGTGCGACAGCACGCACACGTGCGTCATGGTATGGCCCGGGGTGTCGAGGCACTCAAGCTCAACGCGGCCCACCTTGATCACGTCGCCCTTCTTCAGTCCCCGGTCGATGCCGGTGCCGATCTTCGGCGCCGCGCCCTCGTGCGCCAGCACCTTGGCGCCGGTGGCGTCCTTCAGCCCGACGTTGCCGCCGGTGTGGTCGCCGTGCTCGTGCGTGTTCAGGATCTGCTTGATGGTCCAGCCGTGCTGCTTGGCCACATCCAGCACCAGGCGCCAGTCGAGCGGGTCGACCGCAAGCGCCTCGCCACTGTCGGGGTCGGCGATCAGGTAGAAGAAGTTACGCAGCGAGTTTCCCGACCAGATGCGTTCCGTGAGCATAGGCACCTCCGTTTATGTAGTTTCCGGGCAACGTACCCGAAAGCTTACGCGCGCGCGATAATCGGCGCATGACGCACACGTTTCTGTTCGAGCCGGCGGTCTGGTCCGGCACGGGGACGCTCTGGCGCGCCGATGGCGAGCCGCTGGAGGCCCACGCGCGCACCGAGATCGTGCACCGTCCGGAATGCTGGCTGCTGTCGGGCAAGCTTAAGGTACTCGGCTCCCCGCCCACAGAGTTCGTACAAGCCTATCTCATCGAGCCGCCGCGGGCCGCAGGCGAGAGCCTGCGCTGGACCTTCGAGAGCGCCATGTTCGGCAAGATCCAGGGGCGCTTCGCGGTCATCGGCAGCTCGATCCTCGCCGTCTACGGCTGCGAGGCTTCCGGCTACTACGGCTCGGAGCACTTCGGGCAGCTCGCGGCGGCGAACTACCGCGCGGCCGGCATGCTGCTGCTCAAGGACAAGCTCATGTACTCCTGGGAGATGCTGTACACACGCGCCTGACGGGTGGCGGCCGCTGACGCCGATCCCTAGACTCCTACGCACGACCGGGCCGGCTTTTCCGGGTGAGTGTTCCCATGCTGCAAGTGCGCCGCAGTGCCGAGCGTGGCTACTTTGACCACGGCTGGCTCAAGACCTACCACACGTTCTCCTTCGGCGAGTACCAGGACCCGCAGTGGCTCGAGTTCGGCGCGCTGCGGGTCATCAATGATGACCGTGTCGCCCCGGGCGAGGGCTTCGGCAAGCACGGGCATCGGGACATGGAGATCCTCACCTACATCCTCGCCGGCGAGCTTGAGCACCGCGACTCGATGGGTAACGGCTCGGTGATCCGCCGCGGCGACCTGCAGCGCATGAGCGCCGGCACGGGCGTCGTGCACAGCGAGTTCAACCCGGGGAGCGAGGAAGTGCACCTGCTGCAGATCTGGATCACGCCCGAGGCGGCGCGGCTGCCGCCCGGTTATGAGCAGAAGCACTTCAGCGCTGCCGAGAAGCGCGGCCGGCTGCGTCTCATCGCCGCCCGCGGCGGGCAGGAGGGCGCCGTGACGCTCAACCAGGATGCGCGCGTGTTTGCCGGGCTGTTCGATGGCCCTGAGGAGTACACCTACGAACTGCCCGCGGGCCGCCGCGCGTGGGTGCACCTGGCACGCGGCGCGCTGCGCCTCGACGAGACGCTGCTCGAGGCCGGGGATGGCGCAGGCACCAGCGGGCCGACGCGGCTGCACCTGGGCGGCGGACGTGCCGCGGAAGTTCTCCTGTTCGACCTGCCTGCCTAGCGCTGCGGGCTCGCGTGGCCGCGCCGCCGTCGCCGCGCCAGTGCCGTGCCGATCAGGCCGAGCCCGAGGAGCGCCGCCGTTGCCGGCTCAGGGACCGAGCTCCCGCCTGAGGGTGCGAGGCCGCGGAAGCTGAACGCAGTGCCGTCATCGTTGACCGTCACTGTGGGGTCCGTGAAGGATGGCGCGTTGGTGAAGATCCCGTAGACATTGGTGAGGGCGAGCGTGGGTCCGCCGGGGACCGAGACCGGCGTCGTGCCGATGCCGCTGAAGGTGAGCAGATCGCCGGTGCCGCTGCTGCGCGCGACCGTGCCGGTGCTCGCCCCGCAGGTCGCAGCGTTGCTGAGCGTGAAGGGATCACAGGACTCCACCGCGGTGGTGAACCCGCCGAAGCCCGGCAGCGCCGCCGCAAGGCTGGTCGGGGTGTTGGAAGCGGTAATGTCGAACCCGAAACTCACGCCGCCCGGGTTCAAGCTGGTGCGCACCGCCACCTCCTCGAACTGCACCGTCACCTCATCGAGCGTCGCCGTCTGCACGCCGGTGTTGGCGAGCACCGTGACGCTCGGCGTACCGCTAGCGGCATAGGTCGGCACGGCGATCCCGGTGTCGCCCGGCGTGACATTCACGGGTGCTGCTGCGGTAGGCGTGCTCAAGGCAGCGCTGAGCAGCGCGGTGCCGAGGACGATCGCGAGGCTGTCGTGGCGGTTTTTCATGGCTGTCCCCTTCGCGGCCTGTGAGCGCGTGCCGCGCCTGCGTGGTGTGGCTGTGGTCGCCATTTTCCGTCCGCGCGGCGCGCGCTTCAATCGCGACCGCGGGCGCGGCAACAGGGCGGGAACGCCTGAATCTACGGGCTGCCGCGGAAGGCCGGCAGGTAGTGATCCACGAGCAGCGCTGCGAACAGCCACATGAGGTAGGTGACCGAGAAGCGGAATACCCGCATCGGCAGCTCGGTGCGCGCCGTGATCTTGAGCGCCAGGGCGTAATAGAGGAAGCCGGCGTTGAGGATGAGGGCGGCGGCCAGGTAGATCAGGCCGCTCATGCGCGTGAGGTAGGGCAGGAGCGTCACGAGCGTCAGCAGCACCGTGTAGAGGAGTACCTGCAGGCGCGTGTAGGCGAGCCCGTGGGTCACCGGCAGCATCGGGATCCCGGCGCTGGCGTACTCGTCGCGACGCGCGATGGCGAGCGCCCAGAAATGCGGCGGCGTCCACACGAAGATGATGAGGAACAGCAGCAGCGCGTTCGGGTCGACGCTGTTGGTGACCGCCGCCCACCCGAGCACCGGGGGTGCGGCGCCGGCGGCGCCGCCGATGACGATGTTCTGCGAGGTGGCGCGCTTGAGCCACACGGTGTAGATGACCGCGTAGCCGATGAGGGAGAGGAAGGTGAGCACCGCGGTCAGGAGGTTTACGAGAAACGCGAGCAGTGCCATCGAGATGATCCCGAGCACGGCTGCGAACACGAGCGCGTTCGTTTCGGTGAGGGAGCCGGTCGGCAGCGGCCGCGCGCGCGTGCGCGCCATCTGTTCATCGATGCGCCGGTCGAGGACGTGGTTGATCGTGGCGGCGCAGCCGGCGGCGAGGGCGATGCCTAAGTTGCCCCATAGCAGGGCGCCGAGCGGGGGCAGCCCCGGGCTCGAGAGCAGCGTGCCCACGATCGCCGTGAAGGTGATGAGCGCGACGACCTTGGGTTTGGTGAGCTCCAGGTAGCGCCGCCAGAAAGCGGGCGCTGCCGGTGCATAATGCGGAGTCGTCGCCACGGCAAAAAGCGCAGGGCCGGTCGCTGGGGGATGCGCAGCCTAACAGATCGGGCGCGTCCGAAGCTCGCCGCCCCACCGCGCCGGGCGCCGGACTTAAACTTGAGCGCTCAGGACCCCTGCGGAGTACCCCATGAGTTTTCCCGAGGACATCTTCACCGAGCCGGACTCCAGCGCCGATACGCTCTCGAACCTGGGGCCCATCAGACGCCTGGCGGGCATCTGGGAGTCAAAGGTCGGGGTCGACATCAACCCCAAGCCCGAGGGGCCCGAGCGCAAGGCCTTCAGCGAGCGCATCGAGCTGCAGCCGATCGATGCGCAGCCCAATGGGCCGCAGCTCTTCTACGGGCTGCGCTATCACACCCGCATCCTCGCCTCCGACGAGGACGCGACCTTCCACGACCAGACCGGCTACTGGCTGTGGGAGCCGGCGACCGGACTCGTATTGCAGACGCTCTCCATCCCGCGCGGGCAGGTGGCGATCGCCTCAGGACATGCACACCCGGATGACACCGAACTCGTGCTCACGGCCAAGCGCGGCGATACCAGCTACGGCATCTGCTCCAATGAGTTCCTCGAGTACGCCTTCCGCACCGACTCCTACCGCATCGAGGTGGTTTTCAACCCCGACGGCAGCTGGAGCTACGTGCTCGACACCATGCTCTTGGTACGCGGGCGCGCGGAGCCCTTCCTGCACCGCGACCGCAACACGCTCATCAAGGTGGCGGAACCTACCCCGAATCCCCTCTTCCTTCTCCAGAGCGCGGCTGCCAAGAAGGGCTGAAACCTAACGGGCGCTGAGGCAGCGCAGCAGCGCCAGGGTGGCGAGCAGGAGGAGCGCGGCGCCGGCGGTGTGGGCCGTGGCGAGCAGCAGCGGGAAGCCCGTGAGCACCATCGACACGCCGATCGCAAGCTGCAGCAACAGGGCTGCGAGCACCAATCCTGCGCGCACGCGCGCCGAGGCGAGACCGCGCCGGCGCAGCACGAAGACGGCCGCGAGCGTGAGCGCCGTGGTTGCCACGAGCGCGCCCAGGCGGTGAGTGAGGTGGATGGCGACGCGCGCCGGGTTGGCCAGTACCCCGCCCTCATAGTTGGTGCCAAGACCGTGCCAGAGCACGAACGCGTGAGGGTAGTCGGTGGCCGGCCACCACGCGTTCTGGCAGGTCGGGAAGTCCGGGCAGGCGATCGCCGCGTAATTGGTGCTGGTCCAGCCGCCGAGCGCGATCTGCACGATCAGCGCCGCCAGACCCACGAGCGCCAGGCGATAGGCGCTGGTGAAGGGCGAGGCGGCGCCGCCCAAGATGCTGTGCCCGGGGCCATGGCGGGCGCTCGCCCCCCAGGTGGAGTTCATCGGCAGCGACAGCGTCAGCCACCACAGCAGCGCGAGCGTCGTCAGGCCAAGCAGCAGGTGCAGCGTCACGATGAGCGGATTCAGCTGCCAGGTGACGGTGAGCATGCCGAGCAGCGCCTGCACCAGGAGGACCGCGAGCAGCGTGAGCGCGAACGGCAGACTCACGAGGCGGGCGCGGCGGCTGCGGATGGCGAGCGCCACGATCGCGAGCACGACGAGGCTCAGGGTCCCGACCGCGTAGCGGTGGATCATCTCGTGCCAGGCCTTAGGGATGTCGAGCGGCCGGCTGTAGGCCGCCTGCGCGCCGGCGCTGTGCTCGGCCGCGCTCGGGGTGAGCTCACCGTAGCAACCCGGCCAGTCCGGGCATCCAAGACCTGCGGCGGTGAGCCGGACGTAGGCGCCCAGCACCACCACGACGAAGCACACGATCACACCAGTGATCGCGAGGCGGCGCATCCAGCGGGCTACCGGCATGGGCTTCTGGGGGTTCTTTCGCGAAGGACGCGTCAGCCGATGTGCGAGAGCCGCAAGAGCTTCTGCAGGTCCTCGAGCAGGCCGCGCGAGTTCTGGCGCGCATCGTAGCTCATCATGAGATTACCGAGCGGGTCGACCACGAACAGCGTATGCGCGCGCCCCTCCCGGGGGAACTCTTCAAGAAGCCCGCGGCCGGGATCCCCGGTGCCATCAAGGAGACGCACGCCCGGGTACTCGGACACAAGATTCTGCGCGCAGCACTCACCGACCAGCAGAAACACCTGGGCAACGCGGCTCATATCGGTGTTGAGCGCAAGGCGCGCGGAGCGCATGACGAACAGTGCCTGGCGGCACTCGGCGTTGCAGATGCCGCTGCCAAGATAGACGAGCGACCAGCGCCCGCGGAACAGCGGCGGCACGCCTGCTTCCGGGCTCATGCCCGGCGCCTCCGGCAGGACCACGGCGGGCAGCGGACGCGGCGGGCTGATGAGCACGCCGTGGTTGACCGTGCCGCCCGGGCGCCAGGCGCTGCCGTAGTAGGTGCAGAAGGCGAGCGCCAAGGGCACGAGGAAGAGGCTCGCGAGCAGCGCCAGTGTGCGCAGGTTGCGGGCGCGTAAGCCGGGATCGACCGTGTCCACTTAACCCCTCCTCCCCTTAAGCCCGCGCAGCGTCATGACCACCCAGGTAAGCAGCGCCAGTGCTGCGAAGCACCACCACTGGATGGCGTAACTGAAATGGCGCAGCGGCGACATGCCGGGCGCATGCCAGTCGCGCACGTAGCCGTCCGGGGAGCGCGGGTCGAGCCACAGGATGCGCAGCTCCAGGGGCTCCCCGAGGGCGGCCGCGAGCTGCTGCATATCGGGGAAGGAAGTGACCTTGGGCCACTCCCCCGCCGGCGGCGCGCGTCCGAGCGCAAGGCCTGCGCTCGGCAGGTTCGCGAGCACGCCCTCGAGGCTGACCGCGCCCGCCTGCGTGAGGCCCACATCCGGAAGTATCCGCCGCGCGCCGCTGAAGGGCACCCAGCCGCGGTCGATGAGGAGCGTGACAGCATGCGCGCGCCGCAGCGGCGTCAGTACCTCGTAGCCCGCCCGGCCCGCGAAGCTGCGGTTGTCGAGGAGAAACTGGTGCGCGCCATCGAGGCTGCCCTGCACGCTCACGTGCTGGTAGAGCGCAAGCGTGGTCACGGCGGCGCTGCCGAGGGGCACGAGGTGGGCCGCACCGGCGGCGAAGCGCTGCGCGTCGGCCGCGCGCGCGCTGCCGCGCTGCCATTGCCAGAATCCGAGCCGCACGCACAGCAGGCAGGCGAGGAGCGCGAGCAGCGCGAAGCCGAGGCGCGAGCTCAGGCCGCGCCTCAGCACGGGCCATACCGGGGGCGCCGGCGCGCGCTACACTCACCACCATGCGATCGCTCATCTGGGTGCTGGTGCTTCTGTGCCTGGCGGGAATTCTTCTGAGCCTGGGCTCCGGTCTTTTTCATCTGTCGCGCGGCCGCGGCGAGGAAGACTCCGCCAAGCTCGGGCGCGCCTTCACTATCCGCATCAGCCTCTCGGTCGCGCTCTTCCTGCTCCTGATCCTGGCCTGGCACCAGGGCTGGATCGCACCCCACCCCTTCGGCGGCTAGCGGCACTGCAAGGCGCCGCCGTGGCGCCCGGGCGCAGGTGCGGGCGCGCCGCGTGCTACAGCCAGTAGACGAAGATGAAGAGCCCGAGCCACACCACGTCGACGAAGTGCCAGTACCAGGCGACCGCCTCGAAGGCGAAGTGACGCTGGGGCGTGAAGTGCCCGCGCAGGCAGCGCAGCCAGATGACGAACAGCATGATGGCACCGATCGTCACGTGCAGGCCGTGGAAACCGGTGAGCATGAAGAACGTCGAGCCGTAGATGCCGGTCGAGAGGCGCAGCCCCAGGTCCTTGTAGGCCTCGCCGTACTCGTGGGCCTGGAAGCCGACGAAGGTGAAGCCGAGGAGGAAGGTAAGCGCGAGGAACAGCGCGAGCTTGCCGCGCTGGTTGGCGCGCAGCGCGTGGTGCGCGATGGTGACGGTGACGCCGCTCGTGAGCAGAATCGCCGTGTTCAGCATCGGAATGCCAATCGCCGGGATGGTGCTGAAGGTGCCATCGTTGCCGCCGACGTGCGCCGGGCCGTTGGTCGGCCAGCCGGCCTCGAAGTGTGGCCACAGGATGTAGTTGGTGAAGACCTTGACGCCCTCGCCCCCGAGCCACGGCACCGACAGCACGCGCGCATAGAACAGCGCGCCGAAGAAGGCGCCGAAGAACATGACCTCGGAGAAGATGAACCACATCATCCCCATGCGGAAGCTGCGGTCCACCTGCAGGTTGTAGATGTGCGCCTGGTTCTCATCGATGACGACGCGGAACCAGCCGAAGAACATGATCGCCATGAGGATGGCGCCGGGGATGAACACCATGCCCGGGCCCCAGTCGTTCAGATAGGAGATGGCCCCCAGCATGGTGCTGAACAGCGCCACCGAACCGACGATCGGCCAGGGGCTGTTGTGCGGGATGTAGTAGCGGGAGCTGCCGTCGGTCGTGGGTACGTTCGCCATGTCGTTCGACTTTCTGGAAGGAGACCTTGAGGTGTGCTAGCGCGCGCTCGTGACGCGCGAGGACTCGTCGTAGAAGGTATAGGCCAGCGTGATCATGTCGATGTGCGCGGGCAGCGCCGGATCGATGATGAAGCGCACCGGCATGTTGCGGCCCTCGTCGAGATTGAAGTGCTGCGGCGAGAAGCAGAAGCATTCGGTCTTGTGGAAGTAGGCGGCCGTCTCGGACGGGGCGATGTTGGGCACCGCCTGCGCCATGGTGTCGCGGCCGGTGAGGTTCTTGGCGAAGAACTCCGCGGTGTACAGCTGCCCCGGGTGCACCTGGATGGTGCGCTGCAGGGGCCTGAACTCCCACTCGCCGTTGCTGGCGACGTCCGCCAGGAACTCCACCGTGATGGTGCGGTTGAGGTCCGGGTGCTCGATCGCCTGCACCTTCTGCAGCAGTTTCGTCTGGTCGCCGTAGCCGGTCACCGAGCACAGCACGTTGTAGAGCGGCACCAGCGCGAAGCCGAAGCCGAAGGCGCCCGCCGCGAACGCGAGCAGCTTCAGGGTCATGTTGCGGTTGGCGCGCCGGGTGTCGCTCATTTGGCGGCGCGCAGCAGGATGAGCACGATGAAGCCGAGGTAGAACCCGGCCGCGATCAGCATCCACAGGATCGCGCTGTTGCGCACCCGCCGGCGGCGGGCCCCCGCGTCCAGGTCCGGAAGCACGGCTGCCATCAGTGCGCGGCGCCCTTGGCGATCAGGGCATCCGAGGGCGCCTCGGTCCAGGAGTGGTACGGCGCCGGCGAGGGCAGCTCCCACTCAAGGCCGTGGGCGCCTTCCCAGGCGCGGTTGCCGATGGGCGTGCCCGAGCGCACGCACTTCCAGATGATGTAGGGGAAGAGCAGCTGCGAGAGCCCGAAACCGAAGCCGCCGATCGAGGACACCATGTTCCAGTCGGTGAACTGCACGGCGTAGTCGGGGATGCGGCGCGGCATGCCGGCGAGGCCCAAGAAGTGCTGCGGGAAGAACAGCACGTTAACGAAGATGGTCGAGAGCCAGAAGTGCCACTTGGCGAGCGTCTGGTCGTACATCTTGCCGACCCACTTGGGTAGCCAGTAATAGACCCCGGCCATGATGCCGAAGATCGCCCCCGGTACCAGCACGTAATGGAAGTGCGCCACCACGAAGTAGGTGTCCTGGTACTGGTAGTCGGCCGGCACGATCGCGAGCATCAGGCCCGAGAAGCCGCCGATCGAGAACAGGAACAGGAATGCCAGCGCGAACAGCATCGGCGGCTCGAACGACAGCGAGCCCTTCCACATGGTCGCGGTCCAGTTGAACACTTTCACCCCCGTGGGCACCGCGATCAGCATGGTCGAGAGCATGAAGAACAGCTGCGCGGCGAGGGGCATGCCGACGGTGAACATGTGGTGCGCCCACACGATGAATGACAGGAAGGCGATGGAGGCCACCGCATACACCATGGCCTCGTAGCCGAACAGCGGCTTCCTCGAGAAGGTCGGGATGATCTCGGAGACGATGCCGAAGGCCGGCAGGATCAGGATGTAGACCTCCGGGTGCCCGAAGAACCAGAAGATGTGCTGGAACATCACCGGGTCACCGCCGCCGGCGGCGGTGAAGAAGGTGGTGCCGAAGAAGTGGTCGGTGAGCAGCATCGTGACGGCGCCCGCCAGCACCGGCATCACCGCGATCAGCAGGTAGGCGGTGATCAGCCAGGTCCACACAAACAGCGGCATGCGCAACAGCGTCATCCCCGGAGCGCGCATGTTCATGATGGTGACCACCACGTTGATGGCGCCGAGGATCGAGGAGGCGCCCATCATGTGGATGGCGAAGATCAACATCGGGAAGGAGGCGCCGTTCTGCAACACGAGCGGCGGGTACATGGTCCAGCCCCCCGCCGGTGCGCCGCCCGGCACGAACAGCGACGACAAGAGCAGCGTGAAGGCGAAGGGCAGGATCCAGAAGCTGAAGTTGTTCAGGCGCGGCAGCGCCATGTCCGGTGCCCCCACCTGCATCGGGATCATCCAGTTGGCAAGCCCGGTCCAGGCCGGCATGACCGCGCCGAAGATCATGATGAGCGCGTGCATGGTGGTCATGGAGTTAAAGAGCTGCGGGTCCACCCACTGCATGCCGGGACGGAACAGCTCCAGGCGGATGACCATGGCCATCGCCCCGCCGATGAAGAACATCGTGCAGGCGAAGATCAGGTACATCGTGCCGATGTCCTTGTGGTTGGTCGCGAACACCCAGCGGCGCCAGCCGTGCGGCTTGTGGTCGTGATCGTGATCGTCGTGGGTGGCGTCGTGTACGTGCGCGTCGGCCATGGTGCTTCTCTGGAGTCTTCGGTATTTAGGGTGTCAGGGCGCGGTGCTGCCGGCGGCCGGGGTCGCGGCCGCCTCCGGGGCAGCCGGTGCCGCCGGGGCCGCGGCCTGCTTCTGCTCGGCGGCCTTTTCCTTCAGCCACGCGGCGAAGTCTTCCTTGGAGCGGGCGTCCACCACGATCGGCATGAAGCCGTGGTCGCGTCCGCACAGCTCCGCACATTGGCCGCGGTACAGGCCCGGTTTGTCGGCGTCGACCTTGAACCAGGCCTCGTTCACGAAGCCCGGGATCGCATCCTTCTTCACGCCGAACGCCGGCACCCACCAGGAGTGGATGACGTCCGCCCCGGTGATGAGCAGGCGCACCTTGGTGTCGACCGGCACCACCAGCGGATGATCGACGTTGAGCAGGTAATGAGGGACGGTGTTGGGGTCTATCCCCGAGGACAGCTCGCGCGCGTGGTCGCTGGCGCGGTCCAGATGCGAATAATAGGCCACCCCGTCATCGAGGTAGTCGTAGTTCCAGCCCCACTGGAAGCCCGTCACCTTGATGGTGAGTTCGCTCTTGGTGGTGTCTTCGATCTCCACCAGCGTCTTGGCCGCCGGCACCGCCATCACGACCAGGATGATCACCGGCACCACGGTCCAGATGAACTCCACCTTGGTGTTGTGCACCAGGGTCACGTCCGGGATTGCGCCCTGCGACTTGCGGAACTTGATGAGCGAATAGATCATCACCCCGAACACCACGACCGCGATGATCACGCAGATCCAGAAGATCTTCATGTGCAGCTGGTAGATGTTGCGGCTCATGTCCGTGACCCCGGGGGTCATGTTGAGCAGCCCCCAGCCAGAGTCGGCCTGGGCGAGGACGCTGCCCACCACTGCGAACACGGCCAGGGCGGACGCGGCGAGTCTTCTTCGGATCATCGTGAACCTATGCCTTACAGCGCGCGCGGCGGTGTCGCCGCGACTGCGCAACCTCAAAAATGCCTACCCTTTGGCTTCCTCGCGTTGTCGGCAGAACTCACGGCCAGGCGGGCGACTCGCTGGTGCGCCCGATGAGGCGCTGCAGACGCAGCGCCAGTCCACGCCGTTCTTCTTCCGTGAGGAAGCTGCCCAGCTCGCACTGGCGGCCGTGCGACTCGATGACGAGCCGGCTCGGGTGTAGCCGTGCGGCGGGGCGGCGCAGTTTAACCCGTGCCCAATGCCGAGGGAAAACAACCTGTTCGGCCGCACCCCTGCGGCAGGATTCGATGCTCACCTGCTCCTCGGTGACCGTGATGCTCTGGCGGTAGTGACGCCGCTCGAGCGAACCGTGCAGCGCCCAGCCCAGCACTGCGAGCTCGAGGCCTGCGAAGGGCAACACCGGCCAGAAGCCGTGCCAGGCGAGGAAGCTGGCGATGGACAGGGGCGCCACGCACGCAAAGGCGAAGAACAGCTGCGCCCCGCGCACGCTCAGCGCGCAGTTCGGCCGGATCTCGATGCAAAGCGGCGCCACCTGATCGATGGTAGCGGGGGCACGCTTTTATTCAAGGCGCCTCAGGTGCTTAAGCTCAAGGCGGCGAGGCGCGCGGCCGCCGCTGTCAAAAGCAGCGCCGGCGCCTGCGCCGGCCGATGGGGCACGATCTCAAGCGGCGGCTCCCCGAGCGAGCGCGTGAGGGTGATCAGGTTCTCGCGCGCGCGTGCCAGGTTCGGATCCACTGCGCTTGCGATCCAGCCGGCAAAGACAAGACCGCGGGCGCGGATCGCCTTCAGGGTGAGAGCGGCATGATTCAGGCAGCCGAGCCTTAGGCCCACCACCAGGAGCACCGGGGCCGCCAGGGCGGCGGCGAGGTCCGCCATGGTCTCATCGGGGCCTATGGGAGCGAGCCAGCCGCCCGCCCCTTCGGCCACCACCCAGTCCGCCCTGGGCCCCAGGTTCCTGAAGTCTGCGGCAATCAGGTCGGTATTTATCGAGATTCCGGCCTCATCTGCTGCGATATGCGGCGAAATCGCCGGTTCGAAGCAATAGCGGTTCACTTCATCGTAGGTCTGGCCGATATTGGCGCAGGCCAGCAGGCTCAGGGCGTCCTCATTGCGCAGGCCATCGCTCGTTCGCAAGGAGCCCGAGGCCACGGGTTTCAGCACCGCCACCTTCAGCCCGCGCGCCGCCAGGGCGCGCGTCAGACCGCAGGCAATCAGGGTCTTGCCGACCCCGGTATCGGTACCGGTCACGAACAGGCCGTGAGCGCTCACCGCGTCCGCCGCCCGATAGCGCCCGGCGCGATGTGGGCTTCACCGCCACTGAGCGGTGCGGCAAGGCGCCCGCCGCTGCCCCAGCTCGCCCCATAGATCACCTCATAGGTGGCCGGCAGCACCCCGTGCGCGCGCTCACTCTCGTAAGCGGCCTGCATGCGCTCGAGGTGCGCGCGGCCGAGGAGCGTGCGCGGCCGGCCGGCGGTCACGTTGTGGGCGCCGATCGCCTTCAGGTCACGCATGAGCGCGAGCGCATCGGGGTAGCCGAGCTCGATGCGGTCGACGTCGAGCACCGGCTCACTGAAGCCTGCGCGCACCAGGGCATTGCCGACGTCGTGCACGTCGATGAAATGGTTCACGTGGTTGTAGCTATCCGCCGCCGCCCAGGCACGGCGCAGTTCCTTGAGCGTCGCAGGACCAAAGGTGCTGAAGGCGAAGAAGCCCTCGCCCCTGAGCACGCGCCGCACCTCGGCGAGCGCGGCGTCCAGGGGCTCACACCATTGCAGCATGAGGCTCGAGAACACCAGATCCACGCTCGCCGTTTTCAGGGGCAGGCGCTGCGCGTCCGCGCACACACGCGCAAAGCGCCGCCACAGCCGCAGCTTGCGTCGCGCCTGCTGCAGCATGCCCAGCGACAGGTCGAGCGCCAGCACCTGCGCGCGCGGGTAGCGGCGCTTGAGCTCGACGCTCACCCGCCCGGTGCCGGCCCCGAGGTCGAGCACCACGGCCGGCTCGAAGCGGAAGCTCTCGAGGCGGGTGAGCAGTTCCTCGGCGACGCGCGCCTGCAGCCGCGCGGCCGATTCGTAGCTTGGCCCGGCGCGGTCGAAGCTCTCGCGCACGCCGCCGCGGTCCAGGCGAAAGCCTGCGCCCTCTTCAGCCACGCACGAACTCCGTGACCACCTCCGCGAAGCGCTTCGGGTGCGACACGAACGGCACGTGAGCTGCGGCCTTAAACTCGACGTAGCGCGCATCGGCGAGCGCTGCCAGCGCCCGCGAGGCCGCCGGGCGCACGATGCGGTCGTGGCTGCCGGCGATGACGAGCGTCGGTACGCGCACCATGGACAGCGCCGGCCGCAGGTCGGCGTTGCGCAGGCGCTCGAGTCCATGGGCCAGCGCATTCGCGCGTGCCGCGCCCGCCTTGAGTGCCGCGCGCAGTGTTTTCAGCACCCGCGTGGCGGTGCGCGGCGTGTTGCCACGCACCTGCAGGCGCATGAAGTCATCGAGCGCCCGCGGATCCCCCTGCTGCAGGCGCTCGGCGAGCTTTGCCAGCAGCGCGGGCGCCGTGCCATAGGGCCACCCCGGGGTGGCGAGGAAACGCGGCGTGGTGCTCACCAGCGCCAGGCGCTCGATGCCCGCCGGCATGGCGGCGGCGAGATCCAGTGCGTACTGGCCCCCGAGCGACCAGCCCAGGAGCGCATAGCGCTCGGTGAGCGGGGCGAGCGTCTCGTGCACGCGCCAGGAATGCGCCGCCGGTGTGCTGGCGCTCTCGTCCCAGTCGCTGCCGCCGTGCCCGGGCAGGTCGATGGCGATGACGCGGAAGCGCCGCGACAGCTCCTGCGTCAGCTCATCGAACACGTGCAGGTTCAGGCTCCAGCCGTGCAGCAGCACGAGGTCGCGCCCGCGACCATGGATCTCGTAGTGCAGCGCGCCCAAGTTAACTGTCCCCCGCCTGCGCCCGGGCCTTCGCGAGCGCGCCCACGAGCCCTGCGATCTCAGCTGCCGTGTGCGTGGCCGCGAGCGTGATGCGCAGCCGCGCGCCGGCGGCAGGTACGGTCGGCGGCCGGATCGCGACCACGCGGTAGCCGGCGCGCGCGAGCAGCCCCTGCGCCGCGAGCGCGGCCGCCGCGCTGTCGAGCAAGAGCGGCTGGATGGGCGTCGCCGAGGGCAGCAGGTGCAGCCCCGCCGCGGCGGCGAGGCTGCGGAAGCGCGCGACGTTGGCCGCCAGCAGCTCGCGACGCCAGACTTCCGTGCGCACCAGGCGCAGGGCGGCGCGGCTCGCGGCCGCCACCGGCTGCGGGAGCGCCGTGGTGTAGATGTAGGTGCGCGCCTTCTGCATCAGAAACTCGATCACCTCCGCGCCGCCGGCGACGAAGGCGCCACAGGAGCCGAAGGCCTTGCCGAGCGTGCCGATGAGGAGCGGCACTGCGGCGCTGCCCAAGCCTGCAAGCTCGAGCGTGCCGCGGCCGCCCGCGCCCACGACGCCGAGTCCATGCGCGTCATCGACCGCCAGCCACGCGGCGTGACTGGCGGCAAGGCGCGCCAGTTCGCGCACCGGGGCGAGGTCGCCGTCCATGCTGAAGACGCCGTCGGTGGCGATGAGTGCGGCCGGCGCACCCGCGCGTGAGGCGAGGCGCTCGCAGGCGGCGGCGTCGGCGTGCGCATAGCGCTGCAGCCGCGCGCCCGACAGGCGCGCGCCATCGATGAGCGAGGCATGGCTCAGGCGATCGAGCAGCACCCGCTCGCCGCGCCCGGCGAAAGCCCCCATCACGGCAAGATTGGCCATGTAACCGCTGCAGAACAGCAGCGCCCGCTCGCGCTGCGTGAAATCGGCGAGCTCCGCCTCGAGCGCGGCGTGCTCGGCGCCGTGCCCGGTGATCAGGTGCGAGGCGCCGCTGCCGGCGCCGCGGCTGCGCGCGCTCGCGGCCATCGCCTCCGCGAGGGCCGGATGGCGGGCGAGCCCGAGATAATCGTTGCTGCTGAAATCAACGAGGCTGCCCTCCGCGGTGCGCAGCGAGCGCTCACCCTGATCGCCGAAGCCCTCCACCGTGAGGCGCTCACGCCGCAGCTGCGCGGCGTCGAGCTGCGCCAGCGCGGCCCGCAGGGCCGGCACGCCGCGCTTGGCCGCTGCGCCTTGCAAGGGACCTAGGGAGCAGCCGCCGCGGCGCCCGCCGGCGCACGCTCGGCGAGCAGGCCCAAGCGCGCGAACAGCTGCCGGTCGCGCTCGACGTCGGGATTGCCGGTGGTGAGGAGCTTCTCGCCGTAGAAGATCGAGTTGGCGCCGGCGAGGAAGCACAGTGCCTGCAGCTCATCGCTCATGGCCTCGCGGCCGGCGGACAGCCGCACGTGCGCGCGCGGCATGAGGATGCGCGCCACCGCGATGGTGCGCACGAAGTCGAACGGGTCGACCTCGCCTGCCCCCCCGAGCGGGGTGCCTGCGACCCTCACCAGCTGGTTGATGGGGACGCTCTCGGGATGGGAAGGCAGGTTCGCGAGCGTGCGCAGCAGTTCCGCGCGGTCCGCGTCCGACTCCCCGAGCCCCACGATGCCGCCGCAGCACACCTTGATTCC
>Ga0302314_10000529_pt1 | contig 70653 bp, 72 predicted proteins | sample III_Palsa_N2_3_FD_200533 | JGI IMG/M metagenome (GOLD analysis project Ga0302314, IMG submission 200533) | Peat permafrost microbial communities from Stordalen Mire near Abisko, Sweden - III_Palsa_N2_3 | ecosystem: Environmental > Terrestrial > Soil > Palsa > Peat permafrost | place: Sweden...
CACCCACGGTGAAGCCGGTGCTGGTGACCACGTTGCCGCGCGTGGCGCCGCAGACGGTCATCTCGTAGGGAGTCCCGGGCCGGGGGTTGAAGATCTGCGTGGGGATGCCCAGGTCGATGGGCAGCACGGCGGGCAGTGCCAGGACCGCGACGCGATGAGGTGCCATGGCGGGAATCCTACGTCCGTAGTACTCCAGCCATCCGACGCTCCCGCATCGGCGCACATCCGGTGCCGTTCCGCCTTGCTGGCCCAGGGCCGTGCGGTCGGCGCAAGGCATGGTGCGGCTTGAGGGAAAGCTGTCCCGAAAATTATGGAGGGTGGCAACCGGGACAGTGGTTGATCAACGAGGACCCCAGCAGGATGGGGCGTGGCCGAGACGGGCGGAACGCGGGCCGTGACGCGGTGGCGACGTCGAATCGCCGCCGCAGGATTCCGACGGGAGAACGACATGACTGGTTACACGCCGATAGGGCGCTACTTCGAGGTCCAGGGCGGTCGGCTGTACGGGCACGTACGTGAGGGCAGCGGACCGGCCCTGGTCTTCCTGCACTACTGGGGCGGCTCACACCGCACCTGGCGGCCCGTGATCGAACACCTACATGCCGGGCAGGCGTTCGTCTCGACCGACCACCGGGGGTGGGGCCGGTCCACCGCGGTCCCCGGCCCCTACGGGATCGAGCAGCTCGCCTACGACGCGCAAAGCGTCATCGACGCGCTCGGCTGCAGCGAGTACGTCGTGGTGGGCCACTCCATGGGCGGCAAGACAGCCCAGGTCCTGGCCTCGCGTCAGCCCTCCGGCCTGCGCGGCGTCGTGCTCGTCGCACCCGCGCCGCCCGCGCCGATGGGCATCACCGCCCACTTCCAGGACGTCCTGTCGCATGCCTACGACACCGCTGAGAGCGTGGAACAGAGCATCGACCAGGTGTTGACCGTCAGTGCTCTGCCCGAGGAGCTGCGGCAGCAGGTCGTCGAGGACAGCCTGCGCCCGGCCGAGGACGCCCGCCTGGCCTGGCCGCGCCAGGGCCTGACCGAGGACATCTCCGGCGTCGTCGGCACCATCGGCGTTCCCGTGCTGGTCCTGGCCGGCAGCCACGACCAGGTCGACCCGCCGCAGGTCCTGCGGGAGCACCTGCTGCCGCTGATCCCCACCGCCACCCTCACCGAGCTGCACCATACCGGCCACCTCTCCCCGCTGGAGGTACCCGACCAGGTCGCCGCGCACATCAGCTCGTTCGTCGCCGGGATATCAGCGGCGTGAAGAGCGCGGCCGGTCGATTCACGCCGCCGGCCCCGGTCACACCCGCACGTGATCGCAACCACCGCACCGTGGTCGCGCCGCTCGGCGGAAGGCCGCTCGAGCGGAATCGACCGCCCTCCCTCCCCACCGTACGCAGCGGTACGGCGGGCAACCCATCCACTGACTGTCCACAAAGGAGCGAATCTCATGGCAGGCAAGGCCAGCATCGTCTTCGTCCACGGGCTCTGGGCCGACGGCTCGTGCTTCAACAAGCTCATTCCCGCACTCCAGGCAATGTCTACGGGATCATGTCGGAGGCCCTGGGCACGCCAGACTCGCGGGGCGGTCTCCCGACGCAGGAGCAGAACCTCGAAAACAACTGGGCGGCCATGTCCGGCTACGGGGTGTCCGTCAGCAACAACAGTACGACCCGGCCCGTGACGATCGTCGGAGCCGGTGCCGCCGACAGCGACGGTCACCCGACCAACCTCGTCCTCCACTCGTGGAGCGATCTCGCCCGGTACGTCGGGATCCTCCTCGGCAACCGCGCCAACGTGGGCGGCCCGGGCCGCGCCGAGCTGTAGACCTCGCACTCGAACCGCGCCGCACCCGCCCCGGGCACCGCCACGGCGATCCCCACCACCGGGATTCCTCGGTTGCCCGGCCGGGCGGGCGGCCCGGGGCGCCCGTTGGCCGGCGCCCATCCCGCACCCGTCAAGGAGCTCCTTCATGTCACCGACCAAGGTCATTGCCATACCGGTGCTCGGCCGGCACGTCGTCAACGCCTATCTGCTGCTCGGCAAGCGACCGGTCATCGTCGACGCCGGAACACCCGGCAACGGCCGACTGATCCACGACCAGGTCGCCGCCCACGGCGTGGACCCCCAGGACGTCAGCCTGATCGTGGTCACCCACGGCCACGTCGACCACTTCGGCTCCGCCGCGGAACTCAGCCGACTCACCGGCGCACCGATCGCCGGCCACGCCGCCGACCTGGGCGTCTACCGAGCGGGCCGGGTGAGCGAGCCCTACCTGCCCATCGGGCTGTTCGGGCACCTCTTCGCCCGTACCTCCCGGGTGCGCGAAACCACCGAACCGTTCGACCCGAACGTGCTCATCCGAGGCGAGACGCACCTGGCGGACTTCGGCGTCGAGGCACGCATCATGCCCACCCCGGGCCACACGCCCGGCTCCGTCTCCGTCCTGACCGACGACGGCGACCTGGTGGCCGGAGACCTCGTGGCCACCCCGCTCCTGGGCCTGGTCAAGGGGCGACCCGCCAACCCGCCCTTCCACGACGACCGCCTCGGCAATCTGGCCAGCCTGCGCGAGATGCTGGCCCTGCGTCCCACGAAGATCCACGTCGGACACGGCGCACCCCTCGACCCGGAACGGGTGGACCGCTGGGCGGCCGCAGAGCAGCGACGACTCGACCGCCTCGTGGCACGGGGACGCCTGCGCGCTCCGGACGGGGAAGGACTGTGAGCAGCTGCAGACGCCACACCCTTCGCCATCAGGCGAGCTGTACCCGAATTGGGAAACAGGGTGATCGAGACCTTCTGCAACCGCCGCCGGCTACGCAAACACCCCACCTTGGGCTACCCCACCCCACACGAGACCCGACAATGACACACCCTCGCTGTGCAAGAACGAGCATCCGAGATCACGGGGCCCCTCAGGCTGATGTCACCGGCATTCCGCAGAAACTGACGGTGTTTCACTCAACGGAAGAAGGATTTCCCATGCACGTGCGCAGCTCGCCCGTCCAGTACCGCTTCCTGGCCGCCCTGGCCAGGAGCACCTTCCTCACCGCGCTCCTGGGCACCGGCACCGGGAGGGCGCGCTTCGGCCGCGCCAAGGCCGGGCACAGGCCGGCACGGGTTCCACGACTTGCCTGTCCAGTGCTGGCAGCCGCGATACTGATCACCGGAGTATGCGGCGGCGGCCCGGCCTACGCCGCCTCGGCCGGCCACGCCGCGCCGGGCGCCTGCAAGGCGTCTGCCGCCTCGGACGCGCGGTCGTCGGAGACATCGACCGCCGGACACGCCGCCGAGTCGGACTTCGTGCAGGCGTCCGCCCCCGACCCCCATGTCGCCGGAAACGGCGGCTACGGAAAGCTGTACTTCATTCAGGGGTGCCAGCCCAAGAACTGCGCCGCGGTCTCCCTGGCCAGTCCCAACTCCAGCTTCGGAAGCATCGAGACCGCCCGGCACTGCGTCGAGGACGCGGACCGCGGCAGCATCTACTACTACCCGGGCTACGACGGCGGCAGGGTGCCTGTGCCCGGCTTGCCCTGAAGCCAGGTCAAGCCGGATAGGTGGGGCCAACTGCACCGATAAGAGGCCACCTGACCGGTCTGGTCCGCCGGGATCTGGTAGACGCCGAAGCCGAGGATCGGCATCTGGACGTCGTTGTTCAGGGTGACGTGCTCCACGGGTGCTCCTTGAAAGCGCTGGTGGTCGAGGGTGGGGGTCAGGCGCTGGGTTCGGTGACCGGGGCCAGGACGCTGGTGGCGCTCATGGCGGCGGGCCGGCCGGCGTAGAAGGAGAGGTGCGTGATGGCCTCGGCGAGTTCGCCGGGGGGCAGGCCGTTGTCCAGGGCTCGGCGCAGGTGGCCGGTCAGCTGGGCGTCGTGGCCAAGGGCCACCAGGGTGGCGGCGGTGATCAGGCTGCGGTCGCGCGAGGGCAGCTTGGGGCGCTGCCAGGCGTCGGCGAAGAGCACGTCGTCGGTGAGGGCGGCGAGTTTCGGGGCGTGCCTGCGGACGAGGTCTGGGGCGAGGCGCGGGTTGGTGTCGGTGATGGGCGCTCCATCATCTTCGTGCCGGCCTCGTTGTGGGTGTTCCCGGTGGCCGGGGGCAGCGCGCTCAACCGGCTGAGCTGGTCGTCGGTGAGCTGGACGGCGACGGCGCCGACGTTCTCCTCGATCCGGGCCATGCGGCGGGTGTCGGGGATGGGTGCGATGTTCTCGCTCTGCGCCAGGAGCCAGGCGAGCTCCACCTGTGCCGGGGTGGCGCCGATCTCGGCGGCGATGGCGGCGACCTGGTCGGCCAGGTGCAGGTGGTGCTGGAAGTTCTCGCCGGTGAAGCGGGGGTTGTCGGCGCGGAAGTCCGAGGGGGCGAACTGGTCGGTGGAGCGGATCGTGCCGGTCAGGAAGCCGCGTCCCAGGGGTGAGAAGGGGCACGAAGCCGATGTTCAGCTCCCGCAGCACCGTGGGTGTGCCCGGGTCGACGTGGTGCTGGTAGTACAGGTCGATGTGGTCGGTGCCCAGCCGCTTGAGCGAGCCCTCGGCAGCGGCGCGGATGCCGGCCGGGCTGGTGTCCGTGCCGCCCTCGCGGCCGGTGTGGGAGATCAGGCCGAACTTGGTCGCCGGCACGACCTGTTCCCGGTGGCCCTTGAGGGCTCGGCCCACGAGCTCCTCGTTGGTGTAGGGGCCGTAGACCTCGGCGGTGTCGATGAAGGTCACGCCCAGTTCCAGGGCGCGGTGGATCGTGCGGATCGACTGGTCGTCGTCGCTTCCGGCACCGCTGTAGCCGTGGGACATGCCCATCGCGCCCAGGTCGATCCGGAGACATCCGGGGCGGGAGTGCCTCGCGAGGCACACACTCTGCCCGGTGCCGGACCGAGCTACCGAACTGTGCGCTCCGGTTCGGAGGCTACGCACAGGCCGCCCAATAGAGTTGAGTCGACCTTGCTCAACATAGCTGCCTTGTGCTAAATAATTGCCGTCGCGATGTGCATCCCCCTACAGGTGAAGGAGTGAGTCAAGATGCTCATGCGTACCGACCCCTTCCGCGAGCTGGACCGGCTGACCCAGCAGGTGCTGGGTACCCCCGCCCGACCGGCCGCGATGCCGCTGGACGCGTTCCGCAACGGCGAGGTGTTCGTGGTCGAGCTGGACCTGCCCGGACTGGACCCGGACTCGATCGACCTGGATGTGGAGCGCAACGTGCTGACGGTGCGCGCCGAGCGCCGTCCCAGCGTCGGCGAGGACGTCGAGCTGCTGGTGTCCGAGCGCCCCCGCGGCTCCTTCAGCCGCCAGCTGTTCCTGGGCGACACGTTGGACACCGCGCGCATCGACGCCGCCTACGACGCGGGTGTCCTGACGCTGCGGATCCCGGTCGCCGACAAGGCCAAGCCCCGCAAGATCACCATCAGCCGCGGCAGCACCCAGCGCCAGATCGAAGCAACGGTCTGACCGAACCTGCCGCCGAGCCCCGGTCCGGATCGTGAAGTGAAACCCCTGGGCCGGGGCCCGGCGGTCGGCACCGCACCGGTCGGCTACCGGACGGTCCGCGGCCTGCCCACAGCAGCCGGTGGCACGCGCGGGCCGTGCGCGGGTGGGGAAGCGGATCGATCTCGGCGTTGGTGACGAAGCGCCCAACTGGACGGGCCGCTCCGGTCCGGCAGGACCTGCGCCGCGTACTCGTGGGCAACGTGTGCCAGTCCGAAGTCCTGCATAGCCCGGACCAGGACTTCGTCGACGGCGACCAGTACCGTTCCGTCAGGGCCGGTGCTGAAGCGGGCTCGGCGCAGGGTCCAGTCCGCAGCGCTGACGACTACGCGTCCGCTGGGAGATCCGCGCCGACATCCACCAAGCGTTCCTCCCTCGGCTGCACGATCATCTGCTGGCGACGGCTCAAGACCTCTTTTTGATTTCAGTTCTTATACCTGTTCGTGTCCTGGCAGGCCGATGCACGCTGTCCTGCTGGCCGGACTGCCGGTCGTGCTCTGTTCAGCGGGCGCGCCGCGCCCGGTGGGAGACGGTGCTCAACCGAACCTCGATGGGCAGGTGCGCCCAGCCGGTGGACACCTGAGCGTGGTGGATCGGCCCTGACTGCAGATCGGCCAGGACCTCGCGCGGGCAGCTGGCCGACATCAGGGCCACGGTCAGGTGCAGCCGGGGGTGGGTGCCGGGGCCGATCAGGCGTACCCGGGCGTGCTGGACTCCGGACACGGCCAGGGTCTGGTCGCGTATGGCCCGGGCCAGGGCGGTACCACTCACCCGGACGGCTCCCGTGGCGGCGGACCCGCCCAGAGGGGCCCGACGTGGTTGGCTGCTGGGCAGTTGCCGCAGCAACCAGACCAGCCCGAGCAGGACCACCAGGGTCAGCGCTGTCAGCGTCACCGGCCAGGCCCAGGGCCAGGTGGTGAAGCCGCTGTGGCGGGTCGCGGAACCCAGGGCGTCGTGGGGGCCGGTCGGTACCCACCGGGTGGGCCTTGGCAGGTTCCAGTGCCGGTACAGGTCGAGGCCGCCGGCCAGGGCCAGCGATCCGGCACCGAGCAGGACCACTCCGATCAGCGCCAGAACGACGCGGTTGACAGCAGGCTGCGTTCGCATGACAGGTCCCAAGGAAGATGTTGACCGGTGCGGTGAGGTGAGAGGGGACGGGAGGTCAGGCGGTGCGTCGTCGGGTGCGAACGGCTAGCGGGGGCGGATGTGCCAGGCAGAGCCCGTCTATGGCAAGGTTCAGAGCTTCGGTCAGCTCTGTTGCGATCCGCTGCGCGTCGCCGAAGCCGGTGTCCGCCCGCACGGTGATCCGGCGGCGCACCCGCACCCGCACCGCGGTGACACCCTCCACGCCCGCCGCTGCGTCCCGCAACGCAGCGGCGGCGCTGTCGCGGTCCAGGACGGCGCGTAGTGCCAGGCCCTGTCCCTGCGGGCGCAGCGGCAGCAGTCGGCGCCGGCCCGGGGTGAGCGCGATGGTGATCAACGACAGGCCGAGCAGCGTGCACAATGCGGCGGTGCCGATCACCCAGGCGCTGTCCAGCGGACGTTCGATCAAGTGCCGGATCAGCGGTGCGCGGCCCCATCGAGCCGGGTGCTCCTGGAGCGCAGACACGACGTCGTAGACCAGCAGTCCGGAGGCGGCCACCACCAGGATGGCCGTCAGCGCGGCGGGGATCCTGCGAGCTGACCACCACCGGTAAGGCACCCGGGCACGGCCAGCCGCTGCCCCGGGGTCCCCGCCGGCCTGGTCGGGACCACCGAACCGTGGGTAGGACGGCAGCTTGGTGAGATCCACGGCCGGGCTGTGCACAGTGCTGGTCGGGTCGGCTGCCAAGTGCTCGATGTCGATGGACACCTCCAAGACCTGACAGCCGGTCAGCTCCGCCACTCGGCGTGCGACATCGTCCTGCACCTGGGTGGAGATCGCCGAGAGGTCCGCGGGGTAGGGCAGGCGGATCTGCAGGGCCACTGCCACCGCTGCGCCGTTGGTGGCGATCCGGGCACGGGGCGCGTACGAGCCGTGCCCCGGCCCGGCGTAGGGGGCCAGTGCCTCGCGGGCGGCACGGGCCGCGAGGCGCGCGACCGCGTGATCGTGGATGCGGGTGGTCCCGCGGTCTGCTGCCGTCACCGAGGGTCGGTGCTCGCCCGGTGGTGCGAGGGCGGTGCTCATCGCCGACCGCTGAAGGACCCGAACAGGGTACCCAGGTCCAGGCGCCCCTCCAGGACCAGGCCGACCGCCAGACCCACCGCTCCCAGGACGGCCACCAGCAGGAAGGCCCAGAAGCCGCCGAAGTAGCCGGCGAATCCCAGGGCCATCCCCGCCAGCAGGCCGATACCGGAACTGGGCCCCGTGCCGCCAGGGCCTGGTTGCGGCTGCGGGTCCGACGCGCGCTCGCGCCAGGCGGTGCGGCCTGTCGGGGGACGGGTCATTTCACCCGGCTCTCGCTGGGCGCGGACTCGTCCTCCTCCTCGGGCAGGTGGACGTCGACGACCGCGATGTTGACCTCCACGACCTCCAGACCGGTCGTGCGCTCCAGTTCGGCGATCACATGGGCGCGGGCGGCGGCAGCGATGTCGAGGATCGCGACGCCGTACTCGACCACGACGTCCAGGTCCACGGCCGCCTGGCGCTCGCCGACCTCGACCTTGACCCCACGGGTGAAGTTCGTTCCCCCACCGGGGACATGGTCGCGCATCACACCCAGGGCCCGGCTGATCCCCGCACCCAGGCTGTGGACGCCCGGGACCTCACGGGCGGCCATCCCGGCGATCTGCGCGACCACGCTGTCCGCGATCGTCGTGTGCCCGCGGGCCTGCGGCGCGGCCAGTGCGGAAGTGGGAGTGGTGCGGTTGCGCAGGTCGGTGCCCGTACCGATGGCGGCACCCTCGACGGGAACGGCCCTGGTGATGGTGTCGGCCATGATCTCTCCTCAGAACATGCGCCCCGGGCACCCGGAGGGCACCGCATCCGCACGCTCTACCGGCATCGTGCTCCTCATGCCTCGCATGTCCCCAGGGCCGAACGGCCCCCAGTGCAGGGCCGCCCGGCCGCGTCGGCAGCAGCCACCGCACGCACCGCCAAGTGCCTCAGTGCCCGAAGACCACGCCAGGCCGAGCGCGACGGACGATGGTGATCGGTTCACTGCCCCGGCCGCCAGGCGGGTGCGGCGAAGGTCTGGGGTGATCACGGCTTCGCCGATCGCATGGTCGGCTCAGGCTCTGAACCATGCTCCAGCGGATGTGGTGCTGGCCACGACGTATGGGTGGAAACATTTAAAGACAACCTGGTATTTGCTATTTGCCTGTTTCCGGACAGAAATCACGGTTCTGGTGTGTACGGACGAAACAGGGTCAGGGGTTCCGTGTCGGCCGGGGAGCATCTCCGGCCGCGAAAACCGGAAGGCACCCCATGCGCTCCACGCGCAGCACTTTCTCCCGCACTCTCCTGGTCGCCACGATCGCGGTGGCCGGCCTGACCGCCGCCCCCACCCTGGCGTCGGCGGCGAACGCAGGGCCCGCCATCATCCGCCCTGCCGCTGGTTCGCCTGGTGGCAACGGCACGAACGGTGTCGGCAGCGGCGGTGGCACCGGCGGCCTGGGCGGTGTCGGGGGCGCCGCGGGCGCCAACGCCAACGGCGGCCTGGGCGGCAGCGGCGGCAACGGCAGCGGCAGCGCGAGCACCGGCGGCGCAGGCGGCGCCGGGGGCGCGGGCGGCGCGAACAGCAACGGCGGCGCGGGCGGCACCGGCGGCGCGGCCACCCTGGGCGGCACCGGCGGCATCGGCGGCGTGGGCGGCGTCGGCGGCACAGGAGCCGGCATCATCGGCGGCAAGGGCGGCAACGGAGGCACCTCCACAGCCGGCGGCGGACACAGGGGCGGAGCGGGCGGCGTCGGCGGAGCCGCCAGCCCGGTATGCCCAGGCAAGCCCGGCGGCAACGGCACCAACGCCACCGCCACAACGGACGGCACCATCGGCGCGACCGGCGCGGCAGGACACACCACGCTCCCCTGCTGACAACCCCTCCTGACTGCTGGGCCCCGGCGGGCCGCCACCCGCCGGGGCCCAGCCACGTAGTACCGGAAACGGATGTCCTGGGCGTCGAGCTATCCGAACACATACCCCAGGGCGCTGATCATGAGGGTCTTAACCACCGCCTGGGCTCGCTCATGTGGCCCGCATCAGCCCCCTCGGGGTTGTGCCGCCCGGTCGGCCGGGGGAGGTGACCAGTGGTCAGCCGAAGAGCGGGGCTGTCACTGGCCTGGGTGCCTGACCTGTGGGGTAGCCGGACACATTCGACGGCTGAGACCGCTCAACCGAGCCAGAGCCGGTCCCGGCCAGCTCCTGGCGCAGGAGCTCCTCCTGGCAGCCAGGACCGCCTCGCTGAAGGCGTCCGGGCACGGGTGGAGGAAGAGCGCGTGACCGAGGCCCGGGGCGGACGGGTGCGGCCTGCTCGGTTGTGTGCCGGGTCACGGGGATCAGCTCCACGGGGACCCGGGCGCGTCGTACCGGGTCAGGGCCCAACTGCGAGGCACGGTGGGGCTCGCTCCCTCGATCAGCACCCGCCGGCCCCCGCGCGCCAGTGCCGCCTCGGGTGGGTTGTGGCGGGGCGGGCCGGTGCTTCCGCTTGCCGTTTGTTAGCTACCTAGCTATATTTGTTAGGTGGCTACCAAAGAGCAGGGTCTGGACCAGGAGTCAGCGGGCGCGTGGGCGAAGAAGTACTACTTCGCGAGCCGGGCCGTGCTGGAGTCGGTCCTGCGCCCGTACGATCTCGGGCCCACCCAGTGGTACGTGCTGTACCAACTGGCGAACGTGGGCCCGACCAAGCAGCGGGACCTGGTGCGCATGCTCCAGGTCGAGCGGGCCACCCTCAGCGGCGTCGTCGCCGCCCTGGTGCGCAAAGGGCTCGTCGAGCAGATACCCGAGCCCGGCGACCAGCGCCAGCGGCTGCTGCGCATCACCGGCGCGGGCGCCGAGCTGTGGGACGTGCTCCCCGATCCGATCGCCCTGATCCGCGCGGTCGCCTTCGACGGCGTCGACGAAGCCGACCTGGCGACCACTATCCGGGTGCTCCAAGCCGGAGCCCACCGTCTCAACACGCACTTGTCAGAAGGAAGATGACCATGACCGTACTGATCACCGGCGGAACCGGCATGGTGGGATCCCGGCTCCTGCCGCGCCTGATCGAAGCAGGTACTGACTGCCGCGTCCTGGTCCGGGCCGGCACCGAGAACCTCCCCGCAGCAGCCGCATCCGTGCGGGGCGACATCCTGGACCCCGAGTCGCTGACCGCCGCCGTGCAAGGCGTGACGGCGATCGTCCACCTCGCCGCCGTACTGCGCACCCCCGACCCCGACCTGATCACCAAGGTGAACCTCGACGGCACACGCAACCTCATCGCCGCAGCCCGGGCCCACGCACCCGAAGCGCGGTTCATCATGGCCAGCACCGGCCTGGTCTACGACGAAGACCTCCCCCGCCCCGCCCGCGAAGACGACCCGGCCACCGCCACCCGCCCCTACCCCGCCAGCAAGATCGCAGCCGAGAACGCGCTCCGCACCAGCGGCCTGCCCTGGAGCGTGCTGCGCCTGGGGTTCGTCTACGGCGACGGCGACGGCCACCTCCCTTCCGCCCCCGGCCTGCTCGGCAGCTGGAAGTGGCACCCCGCCCAGGCGCTGAGCCTGATCCACCAGCGCGACATCGCCACTGCTGTCCAACTCGCCCTGACCGGGGCCTTCGACGGGCACATCGTCAACATCGCCGACGAAGCACCGACCACCCTCTACGAGATCGCCGAGATCGTCGGCAGCACCTACGAACCCTCCAGCGAACCCCTGGCCAACCCCTGGATGGGCCGCATGGACGCCTCCCTCGCCCGCAGCCTCGGCTTCCAGGCCACAGTCCCCACCGTCTACCAGGCCAGCCGCGAAGGCACTCTGTAACCGTCGGCGGGGCCGCCTCCACCTATGGCAGGGCCTCGGCCGCGCGGAGCCGTGGCAACGCCACGATTCCCTCGGCGACGCGAACGGGCTCCAGGTCGCCGAGTCAGCCGGTCCGCGTGCCGTGGCGGGGTCCCGTCGCTCTTCAGGCCTGCGGCGTGATCTTCCTGGATGTGATGCGGCGGGGTGGGTGCCGTGGCGGGTCAACTGGTGTGGATGGAGGCGTGCATCTCCCAGACGAGGATCTCGGCTTCCTGGTCTGCGGTGACGCGTTGTCCGCCGGTGGCGGTCAGGCGTACGGCATCGCCGGCGGTGAGTGGGCCGGTGCCCTCCAGGGTGACATTGCCGGCGGCCACGAACAGGTGCAGGAAGGGTGCGTGTGGCAGTTCGACACTCTGGCCGGGGTTGAGCCTGGCGGCGTGCAGGGCGGCGAAGCGGCGTTCCGCGGCCCGGCGCACGTCGACGGTCGATTCGGCGGTGCTGTTCGTTGCGCTCATCGGTGGTCCTTGGGGTGGGGCGTGGATGACGTCGGTCGGCAGGGCACGCGGTGCTGGGATCAGGCCGGACGGTACGCAGTCCAGGCAGATCCTGCCCCGGAGCGCGCGACCGCTGCCGCACGGTCGTGGGTAGGCGGGGTCTGCGCGCTCAGGTGACGTGCGAGCGGGTACACCCGGGCGTGTGCGGCGGTGTCGATCCTGGGGTGCGGCGCAGGAGGCCGGCTGCCCCGAGGGCGGTGGTTGACCTGGTACGGACGGCGGGTCAGGGGCACGACGGTGGGTGCTTGCCACCACAGGGCGTCGTTGCCGCCGACAGGCTCGGTACGGGTAGCGGCGGCGTGGCCCGTGTTCACCGCGTTGGCGGCGAGTGGGGCCGGCTGCCGGCCGATGGTCAGGCTGAGGAGGCGGGAGACGGGTCGGCTGATCTTGCAGAGGCGGAACTCGATGCCGAGGCGGGTGGCGGTGGCGCGGGAACGCAGCAGCACGTTGAGGCCGGAGCAGTCGATGAAGGCGACGGCGCTCAGATCCAGGAGCAGGCCCCGTGGTCCGGAGCGCAGGACGCTCAGGAGTTCGACTTCCAGAGCGAGGGCAGTGGCCAGGTCGATCTCCCCGTCGACGGCCAGGATCACGGTGCCGCGGGCGCGCTGGACGGTTGTCCTGATCCCTGGGTCCAGGTGCGGGCAGCTGTCTTGCGGCGAGCAGGGACACGGCTGGTCGGGTGTGGTCATGACGGGTCCGGGGCGCCGACGGTGACTGCGCGTTGCCGTTCGGTCAGGCCGCCCCACACGCCGAACGTCTGCTGCGTGCCCTGGGCGAATCCGGCGCACTGGGAGAGCACCGGACACGAACCGCACACCTGCAGGGCACGCTGTTCGCGGTGCCGCCGGGCATTGCCGCGTTCACCGGGCGGTGAGAAGAACACGGCCGAGGCCATCCCGCGACAGGCTGCGGCGGCCTGCCACTGCCAGGCATGCAGCAACGGAACGAGTGAAGTGGAAATCATGGGGGACTCCCTTGCAGGGTGCGAATCGAGTGGCTGTGCTCGTCCCGGAGCTCGGCTCGGCGGACCTGCAAGGATGCCCGTGACAGGTCACTGCGTGCGCCGAGGGGAGCTGAGGTTCGGCGCGGTGCCCATGCGCGGCTGTGGGGTCAGGCTCGGACGAGTGGGGTGTCGACCAGGTGCTCGGCCAAGAACCAGACCTGGGCCTCGCCGGTGCGGATCACCTGGGAGATCAGGAGGTCGTTGGATCCGTCGTCGCCGAGCGCGGCGGTGCGCGCTGCGGCGTCGTGGGCGTCGGTCAGGATGGTCTCGTGTGCTTCCAGGAGCCGGGACAGCATGGCGGGGACTTCCTCCACGCCGTCCGGGGGCCGGGGGATGGTGGTGATCTCGGCCGCGTGCCGCGGGGCGCCCACCGCGACGCCGCCCAGTCCCTGCACACGCTCGGCGAGGTCGTCGACCAGGGCGAGCCGCTGCTCCGCGTGCTTGTCCAGGAGCAGGTGCAGGGAGTGGAACGTGGCCCCGCGCATGAGCCAGTGGTGCTTCTTGTAGAGGGCGTACAGGAACTGGGTGTCCGCCAGGACCTGGTTCAGGCGCTGGCAGGCGTACATCCGGGCCTCATGGGACAGGCCGAGCGGGATCTGCTTGACCGTCCCGAACTCCGGTATCTGGTCACTGCGCTGATGAAGTATCGGCTGGGTGGCCATGGAGGCTCCTGAGCCGGTGAGTGCCGCCCGGCTGTGCCGGGGCGGCGGAGGCGGGTAGGGCTCGTGTCGGTTCGACCCCCGAGGCTGAGTGAGGGCCGGGCTGGTCCACGCCACCCGACGGCGCGGATGGCGGGGACCAGCGCGGTGTACGTCACCGGGGCAGGCACGAAGGTGGTCCGCGGAGGCCTGCGGAGTCTGCCCGCCGCCGGTGTGTCAGCTCTTGAGGAAGTCCAGCAGGTCGGCGTTGAGCTGGTCCTTGTGGGTGTCGGTGATGCCGTGGGGGGCGCCGGGGTAGACCTTGAGCTGGGCGCCGGCGATCAGGGCGGCGGATGCCTTGCCGCCGACCTCGAACGGCACCACCTGGTCGTCGTCGCCGTGGATCACCAGGGTGGGCACGTCGAACGCGGCCAGGTCGGCGCGGAAGTCGGTGGCCGAGAACGCGGCGATGCTCTCGTAGGCGTTGCGGTGCCCGGCCTGCATGCCCTGGCGCCAGAACGCGTCCTGCATGCCCTGCGAGGCCTCCTGGCCGTCGCGGTTGTTGCCGAAGAACGGTCCTGCGGCCAGGTCCTTGTAGAGCTGGGAGCGGTCGGCCAGCGAACCGGCGCGCAGGCCGTCGAAGACCTCGACGTCCACCCCGCCGGGGTTGTCGGCGGTCTTGAGCATGAACGGCGGCACCGAGGAGACCAGTACCGCCTTGGCGATCTTCGCCGTGCCGTGCCGGCCGATGTAGCGGGCGACCTCGCCACCGCCGGTGGAGAACCCGACCAGGCCGACGCCGTTCAGGTCCAGGGCGTCGATCACGGCCGCCAGGTCGTCGGCGTAGGTGTCCATCTCATTGCCGCCCCAGGTCTGGGTGGAGCGGCCATGGCCACGGCGGTCGTGGGCGATGACGCGGAACCCGTTCTCGGCCAGGAAGAGCATCTGCGCCTCCCACGAGTCGGAGTTCAGCGGCCATCCGTGACTCAGGACGACCGGCTGGCCCGTGCCCCAGTCCTTGTAGTAGATCTGCGTGCCGTCGGTGCTTGTGATGTAAGGCATGGCGGGTCTCCTGCTGCTCGAAGGTGGCTCGACGATGGCCGGCACACCACCCTCTGTTCGACAGAAGATGGACGCTGGAACCAGGCGCTTGCGCCGTTCCTGCTGGCACTGACCACTCTTCCAGCCACGGATGTCCCGGGCATCCGCCTGCCGACGAGCCCTTCCGGGCGATCTTCCTACTTTTGTAGAATGCCAGGATGGCAGCGGACGAGGACGTGCAGGCGATAGTGGACCGGCTGGCGCGCAGGCTGCGGCGGTCGATCGCCGTCAACGACCTGGCGGTGCGACCGCTCTACTACAGCGCCCACTTCGGCGACGAGGACGCGGTCCGGGTGACCGCGGTACTGCGCCGCGAAGCGGACAGCAGGGCAGTGGGCTACATGCTGGCCAGCGGCACCTCCACCTGGACCACCGCCGGCGTCGTGGCGGCCAACCCGGAACTGGGCATGCGGGCCCGGTACTGCCAGCCGGTGCGCTGGCGCGGCGAATCGGTGGGACTACTGGTCGTCATCGACGCCGACGGCTCCCTGAACACCGGCGAAAAGGCCGAGATCAAGGAAGTGAGCGACACCGTCGCAGCCCTCCTGGTGGCCCAGCGCGACCGCCAGACCACCGACCCCGCGGTACAGGAACTCACCGTGCTGGACCTGATCAGCTCCGACCCCGTGGCCCGCCGCCGGGCCACCGCCGAACTCACCGCCGGCGACCGCGCCCAACGCTTCGCCCACGTCACCGCCATCGTGCTCACCTGCACCCGCGCCACCGACAACGCCGGCGCCAAGCACGTCGAAGTCGCCCTGCGCAACGCGGTTGCGACCGAACCCCGACTGCGCCGGGCCGCGGTCCTCAGCGCCGTGTCCGGCGACATGGCACTCCTGCTCCTCGGCTCCCAGAGCGTCCCGGACATCCCCACCCTCAAGGAGCACGCGGCGGCGATGGTCAGGCGTAGCGCCGACCTGGCGGCGGGACGCTTCAGCTGCGTCGCCGGCATCGGCTCCACTGTGCCGGGACTGATCCATGCCCTCGACAGCGCCGCCCAGGCCCGGCTGGCCTGCCGCGTCCAGGCCGCCGCACCCGGCCCGGTGATGGCCTGGAGCGAACTGGGCGCACTCGGCCCGCTCCTGATGATCCCCTCCGACCAGCTGACCCCCGCGCTGCTGCCCCACGAACTGCAACGGCTGCGCGCGGCCGACCCCGACGGGATGCTCCTGCAGACCGTCACCTCCTATCTCGCCCACGCCGGTTCCGGTCCCGCCGCAGCCGATGACCTGCACATCCACCGGACGACGCTCTACTACCGGTTGAGTAGGATCACCGAGTTGACCGGCCTCGACCTGGGCAACGGCTCCACCCGCCTGGCCCTGCACCTCGGCATCACGATGATGTCGCTCATGAACGAAGCGGACCGCGACTAGCACCACATCCGCGTCCGCCGCACGAAAGGACACGTTCCATGGACACGGACACCCTCACTACCCGCGACGGATGCACACTGGCCTACCGCGACACCGGCGGCGAGGGCATACCCCTGGTGCTGCTGCACGGATGGTCACAGTCCCAGGCCATGTTCGACCGGCTGCTCCCGCTGCTGCCCTGCGAGCAGCGCGTCATCACCTACGACATGCGCAACCACGGGATCTCCGGCCGCACCGACAATGGCGCCCGCGTCAGCGCCCTCGCCAGTGACCTCCACCAACTCCTCGGCCACCTCGGCATCGACCAGGCCCACCTGCTCGGCCACTCCATGGGCGCGTCCGTGCTCTGGTCCTACCTCGAACTCTTCGGCACCGAGCGCACCCGCTCCCTGGTCATCGTCGACCAGCCCACCGCCTGCACCATCCTGCCGTGGCTGGAAGCCTCCGAAGCAGCCCAGTTCGGCGCCATCCTCGACTACGACGGCGCAGCGGGCTTCGCCAAGGCGATGCTGTCGCACGACTCCGATGCCGCCCGGCTGGACTTCCTGACCTCCATGCTCACCAAGGACATCCCCCCGCAGGATCTGGACTGGCTCTACCAGCAGAACCTCCTCCTGCCGATGCCCTGGGGAGCACGCCTCCTGCTGGACCACGTCATGCAGGACTGGCGGGACATGATGCCCCGCATCCCCGTACCCACCCTGGTCATCGGCGGTGAAGTCAGCCACGTCGCCCCCGCCTCGCAGGCCTGGACCGCCGCCCACATCCCCAACGCCGAACTGCGCATCCTGAACCGGAACGAAGGCGGCGCCCACTTCGCCTTCTACGAGTCCCCCCGTGACTTCGCCAACCTCCTCCAGGACTTCATCAAGCGCGCCTGATCCGCGCTGCCAGGGGCCGCTCTCACTCGGTCGGGCAGCATCCGGGAGTCGCCCACAGCGGAGTGGCGTGGGGATTTTCGGTGAGTAGGTCTGTCCCGGCAGGGCACTGGGATGAGGATTTCCAGATTGCGGCCGCGATTCTGTTAATGATCATGCGTCGTCTTCCTGCGTGTCGCACCTTCCGGGCTGTGAGCCAGCAGTGGGTGGGCCGAGCCCATGACCCGAAGATCATTCACGGAATCGCGGCCGGGCTGCTTTGCTGCGTCGCTCGGCTGCTTGGTTACGGTGTCGCCCGGGTGCCGCTTCCGTTGGTGGCTTCGGAGTCGGGGGCATCGGAATGGGGCACCCGGGTCCACCAGCGCCAGGCCGTCGCCGATGGGCTGGCGCTGCGGAGCGGTGGTATTCGGCGTTGAGCGAGCCTCTGGCCTTCCGCCCCACGAGTGCATCGTCGCGTCCGGCCGGGTGTCCTCACGCTCGTACGGCCAAGACTTCGTCGTAGAAGCGCACCTCCATGTCCTCGGTCAGCATCTCCCGGAATATCGCAGTGTCGCCCGTGCCGTCGCGCCACTTGAGGTATGCCTCGTAGTCGCCGCGGGTGGCCCAACGGGTGAGGGACACCACGCTGTCCTCTTCGTCCTGATCGCGCCACAGGCGGATCTCCTCGCACCCCTCGTGCGTCAGCGTGTCGGGCAGCACCCGGCGGAGGGTGGCGACCAGTTCGTCGGCACGGCCGGGCTTGGTGTGAAAGGTGTTCGTGGCCTGGACACTCACGTTCGGTTACCTCCGTGGTCGTGGAAGGGCTTGCGAGTCGCGCGCGGGAGAATGCCGGGAGCACCGATGACGCGCAGCACCGTGTGCCGTCTCCTACCCCGCGCACGGGACGGTTCTCCGCCCGTTTGGGGGCGAAGGTGCGGCGGTCGCGGTCGAAGCGGGCCGTGTTTCTCCGACGCCCCCGGGGCGCTGCTGGTGTGATCGCTCCAGAGGTCAGCTGGGGGTTGCGATGAGGGCGAGCAGTTGCCGGTGGAGGGCGGGCGGGGCAGCGAGGAAGCTTTGCGAGCCGGCCTTCCAGGTCGAGCCTGCGGTGTCGGAGACCAGGGCGCCGGCTTCGCGGGCGATCAGGGTGGCGCCGAGGAGGTTCTCGTCGTCGCGGCCGTACTGCCAGAACGCGTCGATGCGGCCCGCGGCGGTGTCGGCGATCTGCCACGAGGTGGGACCGAGGTTGCGGACGGCTCCGACCAGCGGCAGCAAGGCGCTCAGGGAGCGTCCTGCGGCTGTTGCCGCCTCGGGCTGGGCGGCGATGAACGGGGGCTGGCTGGTGGCCAACAGGGAGACCGCGAGGTCCTGCTTGTCCGAGGGGGCGATCGGGGCGCCGTTGCGGTGGGCGCCGTGGCCGCGCGCCGCGGTGTAGCTCTCGCCCAGTACGGGGCTGTGCAGGACGGTTGCCACGGCCTCGCGGTCCTGGACCAGGGTGATGCTGATGCACCACTGGGGCAGGCCCTGAAGGTACTGCACGGCGCCGTCCATCACGTCCACGACCCACAGCTCACCGGCGGGCAGCGGCCGCGCGTACAGGTCCTCGGCCCACGGAACGCCGGGGAGCAGCGGGTCCAGGTGCTGGTGCAGCAGCGCTGCTGCGGGGGTGTCCACGGCGTCGAAGACGTCCTTGAAGTCGGGCATGGTGCGGGCGGGCCGGGGGCGTTCCAGCTGTGCGAGCCACGAGCCCAGGGTGCGAGCGGCCTGGTGCATGGGGGGCAGGAGTACGGCGTCGGTCATGGGATCCTCCGGATCACGGGTGCTGATGCCTCCAGCATGGCCATCACATGGGCGAGAACTACCGTTTTGGGGGACAGGATGAGCGAACCTGTACCTGTGACCGTTTCCATGGAGTCAGAGGTGCTGGATCAGCTCGATCAGCGGCTGATCGCAGCCCTGCAGTGCGACGCCCGACTGACCGCGGAGCGCGCGGCCCGGGTCCTGGGGCTGAGCGCGCGGGTGGCCGGCCGGCGACTGGCGGCGCTGCTGGACAGCGGTGCCGTCCAGGTCGTCGCCGTACCGCCGCGTGAACGGCCAGGCACGACGATGCTGCTGCGCATCAAGGTGCTGCGGGGCAAGCTCGACACCATCACCGCCGCCCTGGCCGCCCGCCCCGACATCGCGTTCATCGACCTGTCCGCCGGCGGCGAAGAGGTCGCCGCTGTCCTGACGGCAGCCGCCGGGCAGCGCGACCGGCTGGTCTTCCGGCAACTGCCCGCCACCAGCGCCATCACCTCGGTCAGCGCGCAGACGGTGCTGCACGTCTACGCGGACGCCACCGACTGGCGACTGGACGCCCTCACCGCCGCCGAACGCGCCGAACTCACCCCTGCCAGGGCGCCGAGCAAAACCGAAGCAGAGCTGAGTCCGCTCGACCAGGCCTTGGCGCACGCCCTCCAAAGCGACGCACGGCTCACCGCCACTGCCCTCGCTACCCGCACCGGCTACCCCGAGTCCACCGTCCGGCGCCGCCTGGGCGCGCTGCTGCGCGACCGGGCGCTGCTCACCCAGGTGATCGTGGACCCCCGCCGTCTGGGACTGGGGGTCGACGCCAACCTCTACCTCCAGGTCCCGCCCGCGCACCTGGACGCCACCGGGCGCGCACTGGCTGCCCATCCGGCCGTGCACGGGGTGATCGCCCTGACCGGCACGGCCAACCTGAGCGCAGCCGTGTGGCTGCGCGACCTGGAGGAACTGCACCGTTTCATCACGCGGGACCTTGCGCCGCTGTCGATCAGCGGTATCGACACGGTGCTGGTGGGCCGGGCCGTGAAACGGCCCGGCCACGCACCTGCGGGTCGGTCCGGTCAGTAGGCGGGTTCGTTGCGGACGATGACCAGCGAGGTGATCCTCCCGTCGCAGACGGTGAAGTAGTTGGTAAGGATCAGGTCGCCGTGCAGGTTGGTCTTGTCGTACTGGCCGTCGTAGCGGGCGCGGACGATCTGGTCACCGTAGTGGTCCACGATCTCGGTGACCTCCATGGTGACCTTGTCGCCGACGATCTCCTTGGCCGCCCAGCGGCGGATGGCCGCGGTGCCGGCGAACTCGCGGCGCACGTCGTTGACGAAGGCGTCCTCGGCGAACGCCGCCAGGATCGCGTCCGTGTCGTAGGCGTTGACGGCACGGACGTAGCTGGCGATGACCGGGAGCAGCGCGGTGGTGTCGGACATGGGGTTGACCTCCCTGAACGAGGGTGCAGGCCGCCGCTGCGGCGACCTGCTTCCTACGTTCGGCGCTCCGGCTGCGGGAGGGTCAACCCTGGCGGCGGGCGTCGGCCCTCCCGCAGGGGGAGGGCCGATACTGAGGCCATGAAGCAGCTGACGGTGGGGGAGTTCTCGCGGGCACTACCACCAGGTGGGCCTGCTGGAACCCGACCAGGTCGATCCGGACACCGGCTACCGCTACTACGCGCCGGACCAGATCCCCGCAGCCCAGATCATCCGCCGCCTGCGGGACCTGGACATGCCCATCCCCGACGTCACGGCCGTGCTGGCCACCGCCGACACGGCCGCGCGAGGTGAGCTGATCGCCGCCCACCTGGACCGCCTGGAGACTGAGCTGGCCCGCACCCGTTCGGCTGTCGAGTCGCTGCGCAATCTGCTGCGGCGGCCCGCGACGGCGGCCGTCGAGCACCGTACGGTGCCTGTGGGGTTCCCGCCCGCCACGGTTCCCGCACTGGCGCGAAGCCGAGCGGCTCAACGAGGCGGAATCGTCGGCCACTACCCCGAAGCATGAGGAGCCGGGCGCAGCCACGTCAGGCGCGCTCGCCAACTCGCCGATCGGCGCCCCCACCTCGTAGCGCCATGCAGTTGCTGCCGGGTTGGGGTAGGGCGGCGGCATCGGGGTAGTCGCCCACCCTGATCCGATGCGAACAACCAGAAGGGGCTGTCACGTGGCCAAGACGTTGCTCATCATCCTGTGCCTGTTCTTCCCGTTCATCGCCGTCCTGATCAAGGAGGGGCCGAGCCTGCGGGTCCTGTGGGCCTTCCTGCTCCAACTGTGCGGCCACGTCCCCGGCGTGGTCTACGGGATCTACCGCGTCGTCCAGGACTGAGCTCGGGGCCATGCATTTTGCGCCCTCGGACGGTCCCGCACGCCGCACGCCGCCGAACGCCGCGTTTTCCAACGGGTCTGCTGGACAGGCGTACTTGGTACGGGGCCGCGAAGGACGGTCTTCAGGAGAGAAGGAGCCTTGAAGTGAACTGGCGTGACAACGCGGCCTGCCTCACCGAGGACCCGGAGCTGTTCTTTCCCGTGGGCAGCACCGGCCCCGCCCTGCTCCAGGCAGAGAAGGCGAAAGCGGTCTGCGGACGCTGCCCGGTGGCCACCCAGTGCCTCCAGTGGGCGCTGGACACGCACGAGGAGGCGGGGATCTGGGGCGCCATGACCGAGGACGAGCGGCGTTCCTGCCGCCGCCGCCGTCAGCGCACCGCCCGCGCCACCGCCCGATCCTAGCCTTGGTCGTGCGGTCAGGCACCAGAACTGAGCGGTGTTCTCCTGCCCCTGGTCCGGGCATCCGCGAGGTGACCGTGGTCACCGACCCGGACCAGCCGATGCTCCTGCGCACGTCACCCGAGTAAGGGACGCTCGGCAACCGGTGGGATGAAATCGAGCTCCACGGTCTGGTGCGCAGCGGGCGTGCTGGTGCCCCCTGTCACGCGGGCGGCGCTGGTGACACACGTCGATCCCGCGGTGGCAACCGTGCCCGAGTTCCGGCCCGCCCCGCGCCACCGGCGACCGAGGGCGAGTCGTAGCGCGCGGAACGGGAAGGGGAGGGGTATGACTCCCTGGACGGACTTCGTCGGCCCGGACCTCGACGAGGCGTTCCGCGTGCTGCGCGCGGAGCGACCGGACATGGACGTGCGTCCCGTCCCGCTCGGCTCCGCCGTCAGCGCCGACCACCGGGAGCACCGGTTGCGGCTCTGGTACGACGAGGGCTCGCGGACGGTGGCGCACGCCCCGGCGCCGGGGTGACGGACCCTCCGGCGCGGCCGCGCGGCCCGTGGACGCGCTCGGGCGGGCAGCAGGCACTCAGACGGGCGGCGAGGGGGGTACCGGTGTCGGACGGCATGCGGCGCGGCTGGGAACAGCGGCCCGACCAGGGGCCTGGCCAGGGACCAGACCAGAGGCTCGGCCAGGGGCGCGAACGTGGGCGGTGGGCCTCGACGCGCGCCGCCGCCGCCGTCCTACTGGTGGCCGGCTACGCGGTGGCCTGCGCCTGGTCGGTGTGGAACCGCGCGCACGCGATCGAGTTCTTCGCGGTGGCCAGCCTGCTGTCGGCCGGCTTCACCGTCGTCAGCGTCACCGGCCGGGTGGTGGCCGGAGTCCTGGCGGACCTGCTCGCCGGAGGCGTCGCGGTGGCGCTGCCGGTCCTCGGCGACATCGCCGACGCAACGGCGGCGCTGCTCGCGGTGGCACTGATGTCGGGCAAGTTCGTGCGGCTGCTGAAGACGCTGCCGTACGGTCTCGCCTGCCTCGGCCTGTACCTGGGCCTGTGGTCCCTGGCCGGGCAGCTACCCTCGACGCTCCGGCACGGCCCCGGCTGGCACACCGGTGCCGGCGCCCTGCTGCTGGCGACCGCCGGAGTGCTCTACCTCCTGCTGGTGGCCCTGCTGGCACGCCTGGCCGGGGCAGAGCGGGACACCGCCGTCCTGCACACGGTCGGCTACCCGTGGGTGCTGTTGATGTTCCTGGTCACCTACTTCGTGCCGGACAAATCCCCCCGCACAGGCTGAGCGCGGTGGACCGGACCGCTGCGGCCTTTCCTTCACTCCTGGGGTCAGGGGGTCGCAGGTTCAAATCCTGTCGTCCCGACCAGCGTTTTCGCAGGTCGGAAGCCGTTTCCACCTAGGGGTGGGAACGGCCTTTTTTGTGCGTGTCGCGGGGTGGTGGTCGCAGGGTGGTCGCACCTCGTCCGGTCTCGGGAACGCTCCAGGACGCGGGCTGGTTTCTCAACTCGCCTTCATGGGGCTGGAGTTGTCTCGGCATGACAGGACGTGCACCCCGGGTGTCAGCCGCTCTGCCCCTCGTGTGGGGGATGGCACCGTGGCAGCAGGTTGACCGGCTCGCAGACGGTCGCCCCGGAACCGGTGGGCTTTCTGGCTATCTGTCCGCATTTGACGGCCGCCCACCCGACCGGCGCGTGCCGCCCTCACTCGCACCTCGGTACTGGCGGGCGGGCCGACCCGACGGCGAGTTCAAGAACGGCAACGGCGGTGCTCGTCTGGCTGGGTGGGGCCAGGCGCAGGGTGTCGGTGACGGGGAAGGGCAGCAGCCGGTGGTGCTGGTCCGGGAGAGCGATCACCAGGGCGCTGTGCGGCAGGGCGGCCCGCAGACCTGCGAGCATCCGTCGTACGGTGGGGTGGTCGAGACCGGCCGTGGGCTCGTCCAGGAGCAGTATGCCGGGCGCGCGCAGTACCGCCCGGGCGATGGTCAGCCGCCGCCGCTGGCCCTGGGAGAGTGCGCTGCCCAGCGGGCCGGTGGGCGTGTCCAGTGGCAGGGTGTCCAGCGCCGCCGTGCGCAGTGCCGCGTGCAGTGCCGCGTCGGTCGCCGTGGGGGCGGCCTGGCGCAGGTTGGCTGCGATGTCGGTGTCGGCGATCCAGTCGTCTGCCTCGACCAGGGTGAGTGTCCCGGCAACGGACCCGGCCGACAGTTGCTCGACCGGGGTCCCGCCGAGAAGGACGCAGCCCGCGATGCTCGGGCCTGTGCGTCCGGCGAGGGTGGTCAGCAGCGTGCTCTTGCCGCTGCCGTTGGGGCCGGTGACCACCACCACCTCTCCGGGCCGGATGGTGGTGGACCAGCGGTCGCGTGCCCGGCCGAGGCCCACCGGGAGCTCACGGACGGTCAGTACCGCCGCCGGGGCGGCCCCGGCCGCCGGGAGCAGCCCGCGCTGCGGGCCGACGGCCAGCGGGCTGAGCCGCCGGGCCGCTCGGACCGCCAGCGAGTGGTCGCGCAGGATCTGCGGGAGCGCCTCGGTCAGTTCGTAGCAGGCGGCGACCAACAGCACCTCGCCGATCGCGTCGGCCGCCGACTGGGTCAGCACCGGGACCGACAGCGCCAGCAGCAGGACCGCGAGCTGGGCCAACGCACCGAGCAGGCGCAACGCCAGCCGGGCGAGGCGAACCGCGTCCTCGGCTGCCTCCTCGCTCTGCTCGGCGCGCCGGACGGCCTGGGAGACCTCCGCGCGGGCGGCGGCCACGGCGTCCAGGCAGGCAAGCTCCGCGAGCGTGGCCCGCGCGCTGAGCAGCCCGGTGCGGGCGGTGGCGCGGGAGTCGGCGGCTGCCTGCTGGTGGCGACCGGTCCGGCGGTCGGTCAGTAGCGCGGAGCCGACGGCTGCGGCGAGCACCAGCGCCTCGGCCGCCCCGGCCGCCGGGCTGGCCAGGAGCAGCAGCGCGGTGACGGTGGCGGCGGTCAGCGCGGTCCCGGTCAGTGGGGACCAGACCTGCGCGGGCGCGCCCGACACCGAGCCGACGTCGGTGGTGAGCCGGGCCAGCAGGGTGCCGTCCCGTTGGTCGCGCAACGCCCCGACCGGCAGCGCCGCCGTGCCGCGTACCAGCCGGGCCCGCAGCGCGGCGGTGGCCCGCAGCACGGCACGGTGGCTCGTGAGCCGCTCGGTGTAGCGCAGGCCGGTCCGGCCCAGGGCCAGCGAGCGCACGGTTCCGGAGGGGTACATCCAGGACCAGGTGGTGTTCAGTTGGAGCGTGACCACCGCGCAGGTGGCCAGGAACCAGCCGGACACGCCGAGCAGGCCGGCCGCGCACAGTTCGGTGGAGCCGGCCAGGAGGGCTCCGAACAGCAGGTCGCGGCGGACCGGGCGGTCCGCCGCCCACAGCAGGCGCAGCGGGGTCATCGTCCGGCTCCTTGGTCTTCGATGCGGTCTTCTTCGATGCGGCCGTCGTCCAGCACCACGATCCGGTCGGCGATGCGGAGCAGGACGGGGCTGTGGGTGGCGAGCAGGACGGTGCGGCTGCGGGCCAGCGCGCGCACGGCGGCGATCACCCGCTCCTCCCCGTCCGGGTCGAGATGGGCGGTGGGTTCGTCCAGGCAGAGCAGTGGGGCGTCGCGCAGCAGGGCTCGCACCAGCGCCAGTTGCTGGGTCTGGCCAGAGGACAGGCCGTGGCCGCGTTCGCCGGTCGCACTGTCGAGGCCCGCAGGCAGGCCGAGCAGTAGTTCAGTGAAACCCGCGTCGGCGAACGCCTGCACGAGTTCGGTGTCGGTGGCATCGGCCCTGGCCAGCCGGAGGTTGTCGCGTACGGTCCCGGCGAGCAGGTGCGAGGGCTGGCCGACCCAGGCGGTGGCCGCTGGGGAGGCCGGGCCGGCCCCACCGGGCCAGGTGTGCCGACAGGAACCGCGATCCGGCAGCCGCAGTCCGGCGGCCACCGACAGCAGCGTGGATTTCCCCGCCCCGCTCGGTCCGGTGACCGCTGTGATACTGCCGGGCGCGAGGGTGAGCCGGACGTCGTCCAGGGCGGGCTTGCCGCGCCTCGGGTAGCCGACGGTGACCCCGCGCAGCTCCACCCCGAGCGGCGGGCGGCGGCCTGCCGCGAACACTGCCGGTACGGCCTCGGGTTCGGCTGCTGGCGGCGCCGCGGCGCCCGGCCGCAGTGGGCCGATGATGCCGGCCAGCAGCTCCGCCGCCGCCTGGGCCTCGGCCCGGGCGTGGTAGCCCCGGGCCAGTTCACGCACCGGGGCGAAGTAGGCCGGCGTCAGCACCAGTACGAACAGCGCGGTTTCCAGGCTCATCGAGGCGGGGATGCCGGGCAGGTGCAGATAGTCCAGCAGGACCAGGCCGCAGTAGGTGGCGACCACCGCCATGGTGAACGTCACCAGCAGCTCGATCCAGGCGGTGGACAGGAACGCCACTCGCAGCACTACCCCCGTACGGTCGGCCAGTTCCCGGTCGTCGGCCTCGACGGCCCGCGCGGCCTGCTCGTCCGCGCCGAGCCCGACCAGGGTCGGCAGCCCGCGCAACTGGTCCAGCAGGTGGGCGCTCAGCACCCGGGCGGCGGTCAGCTGCGCGTGCACGGCCGCCCGGGTGCCCAGGCCGATCACCTTCAGGTTGGCCGGGAGCAGCGGCGTGGCCGCCACCAGCATCAGCGCCACCAGCCAGCTGCGGGAGGCGATGGCCGCCAGCACCAGCCCGCTGCCCCAGAGCATGGTCCGGCGTGCGGATACGTAGCCGGTCAACCAGGCCGTCAGCCGGTCCACTTCGCCGTCCAGCGCCTCGGCTAGGGCCGCGTCGGCCAGGTCCGCCGCCTGCTGCGGGCGCTCGGGCAGCGAGGCATGGAGCACGGCGTCCCGCAGTCGGTGGCGGACGGTGGCCGCGCCGTTCCGCGCTGCGCGGTCCCCGGCGCCGAGCAGGACCGCCCGCAGCACCAGGCCGAGGACCAGCAGCGTGGCTGCGGGCAGCACCGCCACCGCCACCTGCGTCGTCCGCTGCGCCTCCAGGGCCCGTTGGGCGGACCAGCCCAGTCCGGCGGCCCACACCACGGTCCCGGCCGAGGACCAGCCGCGCAGCAGCCCGGCCCGCCGGAACGACGGCTCGCCCAGTCGCGCCCACTCCTGGAGCAGTTCGGAGACCTCGGAACCGGTGGCGTCGGAGTCCCCCTCAAAACGGGTCAGCAGGGTGGCGGTGTCGCTCATCGCCGTGTGTCCGATCCGGTCCCGGCGGTCTCCACGGTCCCGAAGGTTCCATCGGCGGCCGACCGCCGGTCGCTGACCACCCAGGCGGTCACGGAGACCGCCCCCGCCAGGCAGATTCCCAGCGGACCGATCCAGGTGCCGTGTGCACCGAAGACGTCCTGGGCCACGGCGGCCACCGCGATACCGAGCACGGTCAGCGCCGTCCGCCGCAGCACGGTCGCTGTCGTCCGCAGCGCCGAGACGGCCACCGGCGGCGGCGTGGGGGCGATTTCTGCGGCGGGCGCCGCCGGGGCCGGCAGACCGACTGCGGCCTGCTGTTCGCGGTACTTGCCCCGGAAGACCCACCAGGCATAGGTGTTGTACGCCAGGACCACCGGCATGCAGCCGCCGACCCCGATCAGTACGAACAGTTGTGAGCCGTGCGGGCTGGCCGCGGCCGCTACGGTCAGGTCGGGTGGTACCACGACTGGGGCGGTGACGGCGGCCAGCGCGAGCAGCCCGGCCACCTCGGCGCCCAGCACAGCCGCGAACGGCCGCACGTCCGGGCGGCGGCCGAAGCCGTACCAGGCGATCGCGCCGCAGACCAGCGCGGCGGCCACGGCCAGGCCGAAGAGCGTCACGCGCAGCGGCTGGCCGAGCTGCAGCCGTTGCGGATCGGCGGAGGTCAGGCACAGGCCGAGAGCCAGCGCCGCCGCACCGGTGGCGAGCAGCAGCGGGCGCCCGAGCCGGGCCGCCCGGTCCCGGGACCCGCCCTCGGTCTTGGTCTGCAGCCAGGCCGCGCCAGCCAGCGCGTACAGCACGGTCAGGCCCAGCGCGCAGCCGATGCTGTACGGGCTGAACCAGTGCAGCGCATTGCCGTCGAACACCCCGCCCCGGTTGGGCAGGCCGCTGAGCACGGTGCCGATCACCAGCCCCTGGCACAGGGTCACCAGCAGCGAGGCCGCACCGAACAGGGTGCTCCAGCCGCGCCGGTAGTCGGCGGCGGCGCTCTGCAGCTCCAGGCCGACGCCGCGCAGCACGAACGCCAGCAGCATGGTGATCAGCGGCAGATAGGCGCCGGGCAGCACGGTCGCGTACGCGCCGGGCAGCGCGCCCCAGAGCAGGACGCCGACCAGCACGATCCAGCTCTCGTTGGCATCCCAGACGGTGGCCACCAACTCGGTGTGCCGGCGGCGGCGTTCGTGGTCGCGGTCGAACAGGGTCAGGATCCCGATGCCCAGGTCGTAGCCGTCCAGGACGACATAGGCGCCGAGCGCGAACAGGACCAGGGCGTAGACGGCGTACTCAGTCAACGGGGGCTCCCACGGGTGCGGACGGCAGCGCCGGGGCCGCGAGGGCCTCCGGACCGGCCTTGACGGTGCGGATGATGTAGCGCAGCCAGACGCCGGTCAGCAGGGCGTAGACCAGCAGGAAGCCGCCCAGGCTCAGCGAGGCTTCGGTCAAGGTGAGGTGGGAGACCGCGTCCGAGGTCCGGATCTTGCCGTAGACGACCCAGGGCTGCCGCCCTGTCTCGGCGGTGATCCAGCCGCCGGTGATCGCGATGATTCCGGCCGGGGTCATCCAGACCATGAGCTTGTGGAACCGCCGGGAGGTGTAGAGCCTGCCCCGGAGCCGCAGGACCAGCCCGGCGAAGGCCATCGCGAACATCGCCAGCGCGGTGAAGTACATAGCCCGGAATCCGTAGAACACCGGCCACATGTCCGGCCGCAGGTCGGCCGGTGTCTGGAGCAGGCCGGGCACGTCGGCCCGGCCGGTGAGGTCCTTGCCGATGATCGCGCCCAGGTGCGGTATCTCGATCCGCAGGTCGTTCTTCGCCTTGCCGCTGTCGGGGACGACGAGCAGGTTGTAGCCGTTGTTGTCGGTCTTCCAGTTGCCTTCCAGGGCCTGGATCTTGGCGGGCTGGTGCTGGGCGACGAAGGCGGCGGTCTCGTCCCCCGCGTACAGCTGGATCGGCATCAGCAGCGCCAGCACGCCGAGGGCGATCGACAGGGTCCGCCGGGCGAACGGCAGCGCCCGGCCCTTGACCAGGTACCAGGCGGCGATGCCGCCGACGAACCAGGCGGCGCTGATCAGCACCGCGAGCAGCATGTGCGGGAAGCGGTAGGAGAACGCCGGGTTCAGTAGCGCCTGGGTCCAACTGCTGGCCTGGAACTGCCCGTTGATCTCGCTGTAGCCGGCCGGGTCCTGCATCCAGCTGTTGGCGGAGAGGATCCAGGTGGTGGACAGCAGGGTTCCGAACACGACCATCCAGCAGGCGAAGGCCATGGTGCGCGGACGGACCCGGCCCTCGCCGTAGAGCATGATGCCGATGAACCCGGCCTCCAGGAAGAAAGCGGTGATCACCTCCATCCCGATGGTGACGCCCAGGATCGGGCCCACCGCGTGTGCGTAGGAACCCCAGTTCAGGCCGAACTCGAAGGTCATCACGGTTCCGGCGACGACCCCCAGGCCGAAGCCGACCGCGAAGATCTTCTTCCAGAACTGGAAGATCTGCAGGTAGAGCGGATTCCGGGTGCGCAGGTAGACCGTGTAGACAACGGCCAGCAGCAGTGACAGGCCGACGGTGAGTGCCGGAAAGGTCATATGAAAGATCGCGGTGATGGCGAACTGCCATCGGGACAGTTCGACGGTTGCCGGTGAAGCCACGGCGTCTCCAAGTGGCGGGGGAGCGGGAAGGGAGGTCGTCCGGACGCTACTGCCGGGTGGCCGGCCGTTCTTTTCCCACCGTGCGTGGAGGTGTTCACCGGGTGCACGGCCTCCCGATCGGTGCCGAGCGCGATGTGCGGCCTCGGCGTGGATGTGCGGTCCGGTTCGAATCGGCGCGGGGCAGGAGGCAGTCAAAGGCGGTGTGCCGGGCCGGAGTTGCCTCGCGGATCGGCACACCGCCGGGCTGTGTCAGTGGGACGGTGTGCTGTGGATCTCGGCGATGTAGCCGCCGGGGAACTGGAGGATGGCGCTGTCCAGGTTCTTGGAGGTGTAAGGGCCCCAGAGCACCTTCGCCCCGGCGGCCTGTGCCTTGGCGATGGTGGTGCCGAGGTCGGTGACCGAGTAGCCGGTGGTCTCGCGGCCGAACGGGTAGGGCAGGTGGCCGTCGGTGACGGTGAGCACCGTGTCGCCGAAGGGCGAGCTGATGGTGATCCGGCGGTACTCCGTGCCGGGCAGGCCGATCTGGGCGCCGTCGGCGTGCCGGTTGTCCGAGGTGACGTGGCCGTCCGTGAACCGGAGGTAGGAGTGCAGGAAGGCGTCGGCCGCGTCCGGTGAGAGGTAGATGCGGTTCTGCGGCACGCTGGTCAGCGGGGCGTAGGACGGCGGGGTGTTGTGCACGTACAGCTGGGCGTCGATGCCGCCGGGGAACTGGATCACCGCGTCCTTGCCGATGGGGTCGGCGAAGGGGGAGACCACCAGGTCCGCACCGTCGGCCTCGGCGGTGCGGACGCCTTTGTCGAGGTTGGTCACCAGCCAGCCGGTCCGCTCGGCACCGAACGGGTAGGGGGCGGGGGTCTGGTAGTCGAAGATCGACAGGGTGCCGACCGGGGACAGCACCAGTTCCGAGACGGTGGTGCTCGGGGTCGGGGTGACGTCGGTGACCACCGGCTTGGTGTTGGTGCCGCCGAACGTCGCCTCCCAACTGGTGACGAAGGCGTTGACCGAACCCGGTGTCACATAGACGTGGGTGGAGTCGTACTGGGTGCCGACCGCCAACTGCACACGGGCGGCCGGGGTCTGCGCAGAGGATGCCGCCGGGACTGCGAGCGCGGCGATGGCGGCGACCGGGACGACCATGCTGAGCAGGAGTGAGCGCTTCATCGGGTGTGCGGCGCGGTCGCCCGGCTGGTGCGCGGGAACCGGCGCCGCTCCCTCCTTCCGGGGAGAGGCGGACTGAGTCTGCACCGTAGGATCCCCGGAGCCTCAGCGGTTGCCCCGCAGCGCACACGGCGTGTGCGCTGAGCGACCAGCAGCGGCCGAACGGAGCAGTCTGCCCCGGCGGGTCCCGGAACGGCTGGTCGACAGGCTGGTTGGCCGATGGCGCCGGCTCGGGCCCGGTCTCGGAGTACCTCGGGGACGCGGCCGACGCGGCGGGGTTCGATTCGGGGGGCTGACGGGGGTTCCTGCGCTGCCGTCTCACGGCGCGGCCGGCTTCGACCTGCTCGGGGACCAAGTGGTCGGGCCGGTGTGCCGGTCAGCGCTCGCGGCCGCGTGGCTTCAGCGGCATGGCGGGGAGGGCCGGGGTGGCCATGACGGGGCCCTCGTAGCCGAGGACCTGGCCGAAGCGGGTACCGGTTTTCCAATCCTCGCGGGCGGCGGCCACTTCGTCGTGCGTGCGGCCGACGAAGTTCCACCACATGACCAGCTTCTCGGCGAAGGGCTCACCGCCCAGCAGCAGCGCCTCGGACGTGCCGTCGACGGCGCGCAGCGGCAACTCGCTGCGGCCGCAGCCGAGGTAGAGCATCGACCCGGGCTCGAGCCGTACCCCGTCGACCTCGGTCAGTCCGGACATGGTCAGTACCGCGTATTCGAAGTCCGGCTGGACGGGAAGGCGGACGTCGGTACCCTGGGCGAGTGTCAGGTCGGCTCCGACCAGCGGCGTGTGGATCGTTCCCGGCGAGGTCGCACCGTCCAGTTCGCCGAGGATCACCGTTCCGCTGACGCCCGCCGCGGTGATCCGTGGAAGTTCGGAGTGGTGTTCGAAGGCAGGCGCGGTGTGCCGGGCGACGTCGGGCAGGGCGCCCCACAGCTGGGCGCCGTGCAGCAGGCGGGGGTGCGGAACGGTGCTCTGCTCGGAGTGGGAGATTCCCCGGCCCGCTGTCATCAGGCCCAGTTCGCGCGGGCGGATCGCCTGGACGTGGCCGCCGCTGTCGCGGTGCAGCACCTCGCCGGCGTGCAGCCAGCTGACCGTCTGGAGCCCGATGTGGGGGTGCGGGGGCACCTGCATGCCCGGTTCGCCCGCGATGTCGTCGGGGCCGTAGTGGTCGACGAAGCACCAGGCCCCGACCATGCGGCGGCCGAGGCTCGGCAGCAGCCTGCGGACCACCGAGGACTCGCCCAGGGTGGCCTGTCGGGGGCTCAGCAGATCTCGCACCGGTACGCCGGACACCTCGTGGCGTCCACCGCACTCGCGTACTGCGGGAGTCGTGTCGAGGTTGCTCATGGCTACTGCGCCTTCGGTCCGGGAGCGGTGGCGAGCCCGCTCGGGGTGAGGTGGTCGGCGGCCGTGACTATCGGCATGCCGTCGCGGACGGCCCGGGTCACCGGCGTCCGTTCGGCTATGTCCAGCAGCCGTGCGCGCTGTGCGTCGTCCAGCGGGCCGACAAGGTCGATCCGCCGGGTGATCCGGCCCGAGCCGTCCGCCGCTTTCTCGTAGGCGGTGTGCACCCGCACGTCCTCCAGGGGCCAGGCCTTGCGCTCGGCGTACATGCGCAGGGTGATCGCGGTGCAGGAGCCGACGGCGGAGAGCAGCATGCCGAACGGCGTCGGTCCGGTGTCCGTTCCGCCGTGGGAAGCCGGTTCGTCGACGTGCAGCCGGTGCCTGCCGACGTGGATGTCGACCTGGTAGTCGGCGGGCAGCCCGGTGGCGACCGCTGCGGCGGCGCGCACGTAGCTCTCCACGGGGGAGGTCTCGTCGGACAGTCGGGCGGTCACAGGGCGAACCGTGCGCGGTGCGATGCGGGAACCAGGTCAACGTAGTCGGGGTGCTTCTTGATCCAGCCGCGGATGAACGGGCAGTAGGGCAGAACAGCGAACCCTTGTTCCCGGGCGGTGTCCAGGGCGGTACGTGCCAGGAGCCCGCCCAGCCCGCGCCCCTCGAAGCGGGGGTCGATCTCGGTGTGGATGAACGCGATCTCGTCGCCGGATCGGTGGTACTCGGCGAAGCCGGCGAGCTCGTCGCCGTCGAACACCTCAAAACGCGACCGGTCGTTGTTGTCCGTCACGCGCTGGTCCATCGTGTGCCTCCTTGAGCCGTTCTGTCGTCGCTTACTATAGTTGAAGCATCAACTAATGCAAGGCGCCGAGGCCGACGTGCAGCCTTGGTCAAGGGAAGGACACTGACCGACAAGTCGGGCCCGGGAGGCCGACTAGCTTTGGGGCTGAGCGTCGGTCATACGGGCTGCGCTCAGGACGGCACGGGAACAAAGCACGGAGGCGGTCGAGGATGGGCACGGTGGACACGTTCGATGTGGTGGTGCTGGGCGCGGGGCCCACGGGGGAGAACCTGGCGGACCGCGCCAGAGCCGGAGGGCTCAGCGTGGCGATCGTCGAGCGTGAACTGGTGGGCGGCGAGTGCAGCTACTGGGCGTGCATGCCCAGCAAGGCGCTGCTGAGGTCCGCGGCGGCGGTCAGTGAGGCGCGCCGACTGGGCGGTGCGCGGGAAGCGGTGACCGGTCCATTGGACGCGGGCGCGGTGCTGCGGCGGCGCGACGACTTCGCGTCGCACTGGCACGACGAGGGCCAGGTGGCATGGCTGGAGTCCGCGGGAATCCAGCTGGTACGCGGTCACGGACGGATCTGCGATGTGCGGCGCGTCATCGTGGACGCCCCGGACGGGTCGCAGCGGGTGCTGGAGGCCAGGTGTGCGGTGGCGGTCTGCACGGGTTCTCGCGCGGCGCTGCCCGACCTGCCCGGGATCGAGCAAGCGGGGGTGTGGACGAGCCGTGAGGCGACCAGTGCCGGCGAGGTCCCGGGTCGCCTCGCCGTGGTCGGCGGCGGAGTCGTGGCGGTGGAGATGGCCACCGCCTGGGCGGCCCTCGGCAGTCGCGTGACATTGCTCGTCCGTGACCGCGCACTGCTGGCCCGGATGGAGCCCTTCGCAGGTGAGTTGGTCACCGAGGCGCTGAGGGCGGCCGGCGTCGAGGTGCGTTTCGGCGTCTCGGTCGCGGGGGTCTCCCGCCAGCCCGGGCGTGAGGTCGTGCTCGACCTCGGCGGGCAGAGCACGCTGACGGCGGACGAGGTGCTCTTCGCCACCGGACGTCGGCCCGCGACCGGCGACCTGGGACTGGAGACGATCGGGCTGGAGTCCGGCCAGTGGATCGACGTGGACGACACGGGACTGGCGCTCGGGCTGCCGGGGAACTGGCTCTACGCCGCCGGGGACGTCAATCGCCGCGCGCTGCTCACCCACCAGGGCAAGTACCAGGGCCGCGTGTTCGGCGGCGTGATCGCCGACCGCGCAGTCGGCCGGGAGGTGGACCTGCAGCCCTGGGGACGCAACCGGGCGACCGCCGACCGCCTCGCCGTCCCCCAGGTCGTCTTCGCGGACCCGGAGGCGGCCTCGGTCGGCCTCACCCTCGACGAGGCCCAGGCACAGGGGATGCGTGTACGCGCCGTGGACTACGAGATCGGCGACGTGGCGGGCGCCTCGCTCTTCGCCGACCACTATCACGGCCGGGCCCGGGCCGTCGTTGACCTCGACCGCGAGGTACTGGTCGGCGTGACCTTCGTCGGTCCCGGGGTGGCCGAACTGCTCCACTCCGCCACGGTTGCCGTCGTCGGCGAGGTGCCGATCAGCCGCCTGTGGCATGCCGTCCCCGCCTATCCCACCATCAGCGAGGTCTGGCTGCGCCTACTGGAGACGTACCGGGGCTGACCGCCGTGCACCGTGCCCCCGAGCGTGCCGCCCGGGGGCACACACATGTCTGGGCGCGCACCCCTTCGTGCGCTCTGTTGCGGGATCCAGCCGCCGAGCCCGTGTGTGGAGAGTCGGGCGGGGAGGCACTCGCGACCGTTCGCGCTACGACAGAAGGCCGGAGAGCCGGATGGCCCTCGTCCTGGACACCGGCACGATGCCCGAGACGGCAGAGCCTCGGCGCTTGGATCCACGCGTTGTCACAGGTGCTCTCTCCGGTCGAGGTGTCAGCGCGCGCCACGTCCGCTCATCCGGGAGCCACCAACGCGGCGCACGTCAGCCGCGTCTTCCGGGACGCCTTCGGTGTCGCGCCCAGGATGGCGGGCCACCCGAGCCGAGCTCGCCCTGCACCACGCTGCTGCCCGGTGGGGTTCGGACGACGGGCGCTGACGCCCCGGAACCCGGCCGGGGTCGGGCAGCCGGAGGCGCGACTCTCCGACTGCCCGACCCCGGTTGCCCCTGCCGAGCCGGAACCGACAGGTCAGCGGATCACAGGAAGCAGTCGTCGAGGCCGCCCTGCGGCACTGGCACAGCTCCACGCGCCCGCGCCCACCGGCTCTGGGCACGGGAGTCCTCGGCCGCGTCGGCGAGGGCCAGCGCCTGCCCCACGCCCGCAGGGGCCGCCCGGTAGCCGCCGAAGCGCGCCACCGGACTCCACAACGGCTTGACCTCAGGCAAGGGCGCGGCCAGCCCCTCGTGCTCGGCGACGCCGTGGACGATCCGACCACCGACCACGGTGAGCACGGACTCGATGTGCGGGATCCGGTGCTCGTCCGCGCTGAGGAAGTCCTCGCTCAGCACCGCGAAGTCGGCATAGGAGCCGATCCGCAACCGGCCCTTGACCGCTTCCTCGCCAGTGAGCCGCGCGCCCCCAAGGGTGTAGAGCTCCAGTGCCTCCTCACGGCTGAGCCGGTTGCGTTCGGAACGCATCCGGCTGCCGGCCACGTTCCGCCCGCTGACCAGCCAGTGCAGGGCCACCCAGGGATTGTAGGAGGAAACCCGGGTGGCGTCGGAGCCAGCGGCGAGGGTGAGGCCCCGGTCCAGGATCGCCCGCAGCGGCGGCGCCTCCGCCGCCGCGCCCGCCCCGTACCGGGAGAGGAAGGCCTCTCCCTGGAAGGAGAGCCGGTTCTGCACGGACACGCTGCCGCCCAGCGCCGCGATCCGGTCCAGGCTGTCAGGGGAGACCGTCTCGGCGTGGTCGAAGAGCCATCGGCTGCCGCCCGGGAAGAGCCCCTCGGCGGCGAGCTTCTCGAACACCGCCAGGTCGCGGCGGATGGTCTGGTCATAGGTGGCGTGCAACCGGAAGCCCCAGCCGTGCTCCAGCAGCAGGCGTACGGCCTGCTCGAACTCCGCCTCGTAGGAGAGGAGCTCCGGCCGGGGCTCGGAAAAGTTCTCGAAGTCGGCGGCGGCCCAGGTGAGGTTCTCCCCGGCGCCGTTCAGTCGCAGCCACTCGTCGCCCTCGCCCATCCTGACCGTGGTGACCCAGCGCTTGAGGTCGTCCAGCTCCTGTCCTGCGGTCTGCGGGAACAGGTGGTAGGCGATGCGCAGGGTGAGCTCCCCCCTGCGAGCCAGCTCGGTGACGGTCCGGTAGTTCTCCGGGAAGCTCTGGAACCCGCCTGCGGCGTCGATCGCCGAGGTCAGACCGAAGCGGTTGAGCTCGCGCAGGAAGTGCCGGGTGGAGTCGGCGCGTTGGTCCTCGTCCAGGGCAGGCGCCTTGGCGAGGGTGGAGTAGAGCAGCAGGGCGCTGGGCGCGGCGACCAGCAGTCCGGTCGGGTCACCCCGGTGGTTGCGGACGATCTGGCCGCCCACCGGGTCAGGAGTTGTGCGATCGATCCCCGCGGCGGCCAGGGCCGCCCGGTTCAGCAGTGCCGACTGGTACAGGTGCAGCACGAACACCGGCGTGTCGGGGGCGGCCGCGTTCAGCTCGGCGAACGTGGGCAGCCTTCGTTCGGCGAACTGGTCGGCGGACCAACCGCCGACGACTCGCACCCACTGGCCCGCTGGAGTGCGTCCTGCCTGCTCGCGGAGCATGGCCAGGGCCTGGCGCAGGGTCGGGACGCCGTCCCAGCGCAGCTCCAGGACGTAGTTGAGGCCACCCCGGATGACATGCAGGTGAGCATCGTTCAACCCCGGTATCGCGCGTCGGCCGAGGGCGTCGACGACGCGCGTGTGTGCGCCGACGTGCCGGACGACCACCGCCTCGTCCCCGAGCGCGGTGATCCTTCCCTCCCTGACAGCCAGCGCGGTCGCCTGCGGTCGCATGTGATCGCCCGTCCAGATCCTGGCGTTGCGCAGGACGAGGTCGGCCGGATCCTCCGGCCGGCCAGCCACGACGCCGGTAACTGACATGTGGGGCACGGGATCTCCTTGCTTCGGTGCGGGCGGCGGCCGCCCGCATGCGGATTCTGGGCAGCGGGACGATGACCCGCTGTGCACTCAACGCACGACCTGTTGCCGTCCGGGGTACCCGCTGCGGTCGAACCGCGCGGCAGGACACAGCGCCTCGGCCGTTCCCGGGTCAGCTGTCCTGGGCTTTCGGTTCCCGGTAGCCGAGGACAGCCGCGACCAGGACGACCGTGCTGGCGAGCAGAGCCCAGGGCAGCAGCCCCCGCAGCACCAGCGTCGCGCCCAGCGTCGCGCCTGTCACCATCAGGGCGATGGCCAGCAGTCGGCGCCTCACCCGCGTGTTGGCTCCGCCGGCCAGCGACGAGTCGGCGCCGATGCCGGTGATGGTGAGGGTCAGCACAGTGGTCGTGAGGTCGGGGATGCCGAGCTTGCGGACCGTCCCGTTGCGCAGCCCCATGGCGAGGGCGAGCAGAGCGATGAGGAGCCCGGTCTGCCCGTGCGCGGCGAAGGCCACTGCGGTGGCCGCGGCCTGCAACGCGGTCTCCGTGACCAGCGCCGTACGGACCCAGGATTCTCGGCTCCCGGCGGTGGCGCGCACGGCCATGCGGCCCGCGACGATGGCGCCGACCAGGAACGCAGCGAGTGATATCAGAGACCGGGTGACGGAGAAGCCCGCTGCCCCGGCCACGGCGAAGCCGATCACGACGACGTTCCCGGTCATATTGGCCGTGAACACGTGCCCTAGGCCCAGGTAGCTGACGGCGTCGATCAGTCCACTGGCGAGGGTGAGCGCGAAGAGCGCCAAGGACAGCGGATGGGCGTCGCCGACCCGCGCCGCCTCGATCGGGGGACGCGCGGATGGGTTCAGGCTCTTGTTCATGGGCAGTCCGTGGTCGCTCGACGGGGCAGATGCCTCCGACGTTATGCAGCCGCGCGGCGACCGACGTTGCCACAGCGCACGACGAGTTGCCCAGCGGTGCACGTCCACCGGACGTGCTGCCGTGTGTGTCCCTCCGGATCGGCGGCAATGGCGCGCCAGCGCTCGCTGGCGTGAGCCGGTCGCCACCCACGCCGTCATGGCGCACCTCGACCCGGACCCATCCCGTTGATGAGCGGCCGGCGCGACACGTCAGTTGATGCCGTCCCCGGTGGCAGCAGGGCGCTCGCTCGCCCAGTAGAGCAGCGGCAGGAGCGCACCGAGCACGGAGACCGCCCACCAGCCACCGGCGTGGTAGGCGACGGTGCCGAGCTGCGACCCGAGCGCGCCGCCGGCGAAGAAGGTGGCGATGAAGACGCTGTTCAGGCGGGCGCGGGCGCGCGGATCGAGCTGGTACACGACGTGCTGGCCCAGGATCAGCGTGGTCTGGACGGCCAGATCGAGCAGGATCGCGGCGAGGGCGAGGAGCACGATGTCGTGGCCGGAGGCCGGCGAGCAGGGCGGCAAGGGACCCGACCAGGAGCGCTGCCCCCGTCAGCGGGCGGCTGAAACCACGGTCGGCCCAGCGACCCGCCAGCGGGGCCACGACCGAGCACCAGCAGGTCGGCCCCGAAGCGTGCGGCAGCCGCGGCCGGCGCCCCGCGGGGTCTGGAGCGACTCCCGGAGCACCCGACGGGCGTCGTCGTCCTCCTCGATTGCGACCATGCTGGTGGCCGTCATCGCGGGGCGGCGCGATGGGGAACGCCATCGGCATCGCCATGGACTCGGCGCCTGCGAAGCGGCGCGGTAGGGGAGTGGTGTCCGTGGCCGACACGGCGGGGAGGGGCGGTGCCGACCACGGTGTCTCAACGCCGGTGGAGAACCCGGCGCGTGAGCAGGCCGCCGCCGACGCCCGCGACGACCGCCACCGGGAGCCACCAGGCGGCCCAGGGCAGTAGCCCGAGCGGGGCGTCGAGCGACCAGTGACCCGGCCCGGTGGCCGACAGGACGGCGCTGATGACGATCAGCACGAGCGGGTACTCGAAGCCGTCGTTCTGGACCCAGAGTCCATGGGGCCATTTGACGGTCAGCGCAACCGTCATCACCCCCATCGTGGCTGCGCCGGCCAGCGGCGTCAGCAGGCCCGCCGCCAGGAACAATCCGGCCCCGATCTGGGTACCGCCCGCGGTGAGCGCAGTGAGCACGCCCCCGCGGAAGCCGTCCCCGCGGAACTCGACCGTGCCACCTTCCAGGCCGCGGCCGCCGAGGTGGAAGCTGACCTTCTGGATCCCGTGCCCGGCGACCAGCAGACCGGCGACCAGGCGCAGCAGGAGCAGACCGGTGTTCACTGAGGAACATCCCTTCTTGCGGATGTGGATGACGCGTCTGTTGCCATGTCAGCCGGCCGCGTGGTCGCTGATCATGGTCTGGGCGTAGACCACGCCCAGACCGTAGGCGCCGCCGTGCTCCTTGACCAGGTCCATGACCGGCAGGTAGGTCTCGGTACGCGCCCAGTCCCGCTGCAGCTCCAGCAGGACCTGTATCCAGGTCATCGTGACCGCCCCGGCCGCGGTCATCCGCTGCAGGGCGTGCTCGTGCGCGAGCGGGGTGACGCCGCCGGATGCGTCCGCAACGACGTAGACCTCGTAGCCCTGGCCCAGTGCGGACAGGGCCGGAAGCACCAGGCACACCTCGGTCCACAGGCCGGAAAGGATGATCTTGCTGCGCCCGGTGGCCTTGACCGCAGCGACCAGGGCCGGGTCCTCCCAGGCGTTCATCGTGGTCCGGTCCACCACCAGGTGCTCGGGGAAGACCGCCTTCAGTTGCGGCAGCAGCGGTCCGGAGAAGGACTCAGCCGCGACCGTGGACAGCACCACCGGCACGTGGAAGATGCGTGCCGTCTTGGCCAGACCGGTGGTGGCGTTGATGATCGCGGTGCGGTCGCCGCTGCCGGTGCCGAAGAACATCTGCGGCTGGTGATCGACGAAGAGCATCATCGAGTTTTCCGGCGTCAGCAGGTCTGAGCTGGGGGCAGCATGCACAGCGTCGAAGTCGACCATGACTGTTCTCTCTTTCGGAAGGCATCGCGGGCGGGAGCGGACGAAGCTGCACACGCTCCGTCATGGTCGTGACGCTAGCCAGCACCACCCGCCTTCCTCTGCTCCCGCCGCGCCCAGGTGTGTTCCGACGCTGCACACAACTCCCTGCACTGTCGGTGGAGAGGGCGTGCGCTGCGAGGACAGAGCCACAACGAACCCGCGGCTACCGTCGCCGGGACCGAACTCTGATCACCTCACGCGTCTGGCAGGCCCTCCATGCAATTCGGCATCTTCACCGTGGGTGATGTCACTACCGATCCCACGACCACCCGCACCCCGAGCGAGCACGAGCGGATCAAGGCGATGACCGCCATCGCGCTCAAGGCCGAAGAGGTCGGCCTGGACGTCTTCGCCACTGGGGAACACCACAACCCGCCGTTCGTGCCCTCGTCCCCGACGACCATGCTGGGCTGGATCGCGGCGCGCACCGAACGGATCATCCTCTCCACCTCGACCACGCTGATCACCACCAACGATCCGGTGAAGATCGCCGAGGACTTCGCGATGCTCCAGCACCTGGCGGACGGCCGGGTGGACCTGATGATGGGCCGCGGCAACACCGGCCCGGTCTACCCCTGGTTCGGCCAGGACATCCGCGACGGCCTCCCGCTCGCGGTGAGCAACTACGCGCTGCTGCACCAGTTGTGGCGTGAGGAGGCAGTCGACTGGGAGGGCAGGTACCGGACCCCGCTGCAGTCCTTCACCGCCACCCCGCGACCCTTGGACGACGTGCCGCCATTCGTCTGGCACGGCTCGATCCGCTCGCCGGAGATCGCCGAACAGGCCGCCTTCTACGGCGACGGGTTCTTCCACAACAACATCTTCTGGCCGTTGGAGCACACCCGCCGGATGGTCCAGCTCTACCGTCGCCGCTTCGCGCACCACGGCCACGGCACCGCGGAACAGGCCATCGTCGGCCTCGGCGGACAGGTCTTCATGCGCGCCAACTCCCAGGACGCGATGCGTGAGTTCCGCCCCTACTTCGACAACGCCCCGGTCTACGGCCACGGCCCCTCACTGGAGGAGTTCAGCGCCGAGACCCCGCTCACCGTCGGCAGCCCGCAACAGGTCATCGAACGCACCCTCACCTTCCGCGAGCACGTCGGCGACTACCAGCGGCAGCTCTTCCTGATGGACCACGCCGGACTGCCGCTGAAGACCGTCCTGGAACAGCTCGACATCCTCGGCGAGCAGGTCGTCCCGGTGCTCCGCAAGGAGTTCGCCATCGGTCGGCCCGCCGGTGTCCCCGAAGCGCCCACACATGCGTCGCTGCTGGCCGAGCGCGACGTACGCCTCACCGACCCCGCCGCCGCCATCCGCACCGCCGCCGACGGCGCCTGAACGACGGACAGCTGGAGAAAGTCATGCGACCACTCAAATTCGTGACGGTGACGGCCGGGCTGAGCGTGCCCTCGTCCACCCGGCTGCTCGCCGACCGGCTCGCCCGGTCGGTCAGCGACCAACTGACTGCACAGCAGCTCGCTTTCACCGCTGAAGTCGTGGAGCTTCGTGAGCACGCGAGAGCCATTGCCGACCATTTGGTCACCGGATTCCCGGCGCCCGCCCTGAACGCGGCACTCGCCACGGTCGCGGCAGCCGACGGCCTGATCGTCGTGACTCCGGTCTTCGCCGCCTCGTACAGCGGCCTGTTCAAATGCTTCTTCGACGTACTGGAACGGGACTCCCTCCGGGGTACACCGGTCCTGATCGCCGCCACCGGCGGCACTCCCCGCCACTCGCTGGTCCTGGAGCACGCGATGCGCCCGCTGTTCGCGTACCTCGGCGCGATCGTGGCGCCGAGCGCCGTCTACGCGGCCACCTCCGACTGGGGCGCCGCGGGCCACGCCGGGAGCGAGCAGCTGGCCCGACGATTCGACCGGGCCGGGGCGGAAATGGCCGCGCTGATGAACGCCCACGGCCAGGCCGCTCGTCCCGCCGACGCGTACGAGGAGCCAATCCCCTTCGAGCAGCAGCTCGCCGCAGCACGCGGCAACAGCCGCTGATCCGTCCCTTTCGGACAGTTCTGTCCGGCCCTACGACAGGAAGTGCACCATGCCGTTCATCACCGTCGGCGAGGAGAACTCCGCCAGCATCAACCTCTACTACGAGGACCACGGCGTCGGCCGCGCCGTGGTGCTCATCCACGGCTGGCCCCTGAACGGGGCGTCCTGGGAGAAGCAGGCGGCCGCGCTGCTCGAGGCTGGCCACCGGGTGATCACCTACGACCGCCGCGGCTTCGGCGCTTCCGACAGGCCCGCGGCGGGCTACGACTACGACACCTTCGCGGCCGACCTCGATGCCGTGCTCAACCACCTCGACCTGCAGGACGTGGTCCTGGTCGGCTTCTCCATGGGCACCGGGGAGGTCACCCGCTACCTCGGGCGCTACGGATCCGGGCGCGTCTCCCGGGCCGTGATGCTGGGGGTGGTGCCCCCCTTCCTGCTGCGCACCGACGACAACCCCGAAGGCGTGGACGGCAGCGTCTTCCAGGAGATCCAGGCCGCCATCCGCGCCGACCGCCCTGCCTTCATCGCCGCCTTCCTCGCCGATTTCTACAACGTCGACGTGCTCGGCGGCGGCCGGGTGAGCGACCAGGTGGTCCAGTACAGCTGGAACGTCGGCGTCTCCGCGTCCCCCAAGGCCACGCTCGACTGCGTTCCCGCGTGGCTCACCGACTTCCGGGCGGACCTGCCCGGCATCGATGTCCCCGTGCTGATCATCCACGGCGACGAGGACCGCACACTGCCTCTGCGGTCGACCGCGATCCCGCTGGCGCGGAGCATCGAGGGCGCGCGGCTGGTGGTGCTGGAGGGTGCACCACACGGCCTGATCTGGACGCACGCCGACGAGGTCAACAAGGAACTGCTCGCCTTCATCTCCGAATGACCCCGCGGGGCGCGGGCCTTCGGTCACCACGATCCTGACCAGGGGGCGCGTCGCCCGCACAACCGCGCTCTGGGGCCACGTGCCTCCTCGCCGGTCGGGTCCTCACCTGAGTCCCCCGCCCGGGCCGCCCTCGACGCTGCGCGCGAGCACGGCGCGGAACTGCTCCGGTACTGCTCGTTCATCCGGTGCCGGCTCGCCGCGCATCCGGACGACCGACCTGGCACCCCGGGCCGGGGGCTGCCGCCTCGGCCCGGCCCCTGCTGGTCGGCTGCTGGGCGGAGTCAGGGCGGCGCTGCCGCGCTGCGCGCTGGTCATCGCCACGCCGGCACGGAACGACGGCCCGCTGCTCTTCCCGGTGGAGGCCGCACCGTACCTGGGCCGCCTACCAGGTGCCCTGGCGGTGACCGCCGCTGCGGCGGGTTAGCCTTCAGGGTGCCCTGACGACGGGCACCCGCTGGGCGCGCGAGCACCGCGTCGTAGCGTCCGGGGAGCGACAGAGGACCGCCTCCGGGAGGCCGGCCGACACTGGGAACAAGAATGCGGCGCGACACGCAGTGCCCGGCTCTGGTCGGGCGACAGCGGGAGATGGAGCTGCTGGAGGCAGCCCTGGAGCAGGCCGCGGGCAGCGGGGGCGGCTCGGCCGTTCTGCTGCGCGGTGAGGCCGGCATAGGCAAGAGCGCGCTGCTGGAGTGGGTTGCCCACCGGGCACGCGAGCGCGGCTTCGGTGTGCTGCGGGCGGTCGGCGTCGAGGCGGAGCGGGAGCTGTCCTTCGGCGCCCTGCACCAGGCTGCCTGGCCATTGCTGCAGCACTCCCGTGCGCTGTCCTCCCATCAGCGGGACGCGCTGGAGGGCGCGCTCGGCGGCCGCGCGGAGACCCCGCCGGGCGGCTTCGCGGTCGGGGCGTCCGCCCTCGCACTGCTCGCCGAGGCGGCGCAGCGCAGCCCGCTGCTGCTGGTCCTCGACGACCTGCACTGGATCGACTCGTCGAGCGCGACTGTGTTCGCCTTCCTCCGGCGGCGCTGCGCGGAGCTGCCCCTGGTGATTCTGGGGGCGAGCCGCCCGGACACCGCGGCAGCTGAGGTGTGGCCCACGGAGCCTGTCGAGATAGGGGCGCTGTCCGGCCCGGACGCGGCCTCATTGCTGCGGCAGCGCTACCCGGAGCTGGCCGCCGGCGCGGCAGGCCGCCTCCTCAAGGAGGCAGCGGGCAACCCGCTGGCGCTGGTGGAGCTGCCGCGGCAGCTGCGGGTCGCGCAGCAGCGGGGCGTCGCTGCGTTGCCCGACCACCTGCCGCTGGGGCGGCGCTTGGAGCGCATGTTCGCCGAGCGTCTGGGAGCGCTGTCCCCTGCGGCCGACCGCGTTCTCCTGCTGGCGGCGCTTGCCACGGGCACGGAGTGTGGAAGCGGAGCGCTTTTGTGCGCGATGGCGGGGGGAGATGGGGAAGAGGCACTGGAGCGGATCGAAGCCGGCGGCCTCGCCCGGCTCGACCCGGTCGGGCGGCTGGTCTTCCGGCACCCGCTGGTTCGTACGGCCGTGATCTCAATCGCGTCGGAGTCCGCGCAACGCGAGGCCCACCGCATCCTCGCCGCGTTCCTCGCGCCCGACGACCCTCGGCGGCTGGTCCACGAGGCATCGGCGGCGCTGGTCCCGGACGAAGCCCTCGCGGGCCGCCTGCAGGAGGCGGGCAGTCGGCTTGCCCGGCGCGGTGGCGACGCGGAAGGGGCGCTGCTGCTGAACCGGGCGGCCGCGCTCAGCGCCCACCCCGCCGAGCGGGCCCGCAGGCTCACCTGGGCCGCGGTGATGGCGGCCCGTGGCGGGCAGCTGCGCCACACCGCCGCCCTGGTGGAGGAGTTGAAGCGCGTCTCGGTGCCGGAGGACATCGCCCCGCTGTTCGCCTACGCGGTGGTGTACGTCGACCAGAGCCACCGGATCGACTTCGAGTCCTCCTCGGCCCTGCTCCCCGCCGCTCTCGACGCCCTCACCGCACCGGGTGCCGAGTCCTTCGGGGGGCTGGCCGAGCAGGTCTACTTCAAGCTGCTGCTCGCCGCGACCTGCACGGACGACCCCAGAGCGTGGGAGGCCCTGGAAAGGCACCGGGGGAGCGTTTCCGAGGCGGGCCGACTCTGCCTCCGGGCCTGGACCGATCCGGCGCGGGGCGTGGCCGAGGAACTGCGGGAGGTGGTCGACGGAATGAACGCGGAGCAGGAGGCGGGGGCGGCCTGGCTCCTGCTGTGGACCGCCTCGGCGGTCGACAGCGCCGACGGCGACCTGTGGCGGCGCTTCACCGGGCTGCACGTCTATGCCACGCAGGGCTCCGTGGCGAAGGCCAAGTGCTACCAGGACTATCTGCGGGGCCGCTGGGACCTGGCCCCCGTCTGCCTGCGAGAGGCCGAGGCGGCGGAAGAGCTCGGCTACCACTGCAACGCGCTGATATTCCGCCACTACTACGCCCACTTCCTGGCCGGCCGCGGCGACGAGGCGGGGCTTCAGGAGGTCGAACGGCTCATCAGACCGACAGCCGCGCGCGCCCGGATGGGGTTCGTGCTGGACCGGCTGACCCATCTGCGGGGCCTGGTGGCGCTGGCCTACGGCCGCTATGAGCAGGCATACGCACACTTCGCGGAGATCGCCCCGCCCGGACGGCTGCCCAAGAGCCTGCCCTGGCTGCCCACCCTTGCCTTCGACCTGGTGGACGCCGCCGTGCACACCGGCCGACGGGACGAGGCGCTGGCGCACATCTCCGCCGGGCATGCGGAGCGGTCCGCGGAGATATCCGGCCGCCAAGCCTTCCTGCTGGCCGCGGCCGCCGCCCTGACCGCGGACGACGACGAGGCCGACGCCGCCTACCGCGCGGCGTACGCCGTGCCAGGATGCGAGCGATGGGTCTTCGAACTCGCCCGTCTGCAACTGGCACACGGCTCGTGGCTGCGCCGCCGCCACCGCACTGAGGCTCGGGACTTCCTGCGTGTGGCACATCACGCCTTCCACAGGCTCCAGGCGGATCCCTGGGCGAGGCGCACCGAGGAGGAGCTCCAGGCCGCGGGCGACACGCCGGCAGCGGTGCGGAGCGTCTTGGTTGCAGATCTGACCGGCCAGGAACTGCGGATCGCCCGGCTCGCGGCGACGGGCCTGAGCAACAAGGAGATCGGGGAGGCGCTCAGCCTGTCGCCGCGCACGGTCGGGTCACACCTCTACAAGATATTTCCAAAGCTCGGCATCACCTCCAGGGCAGCGCTCGCCCACGCCCTCGCCGCCCGCTGAGACCCGACCCGGAGACCGCCGTCCTCGCCTGCGCCGACCGGGCACCGCCGCCGTTCCGAAGCGGGCAGTCAGATGACTTACCACGTCAGCCGCGCTTGAGCCCAGACTGACTGTGCGGGGAATCGGCGAAAGGGGCATTCAGGTGGGCTTGCTGGTGACGACCGCTTCGGTCCCGGACGAGGAGAAGGCGGCATTCTGGGGAGAGGCGATGTCGCGGTCGCTGGTGCCGGTGAAGGTGGTGCCGCTGGGCGGGCAGCCGTTCGAGGGCAGCCTGGTGTCGCACCGGCTGGGAAACGTGGAGGTGTCCACGATGGAGGCTAACGCGACACAGGTGTCCCGGACGGCCGACTTGATCGCACGGTTCCCGCAGGCGGAGGCGCCGGTGGGGGTGGCAGTACAGGTGTCCGGCCGCGCCCAGCTGGAGCAGAACGGGCGTCGGGCCGAGGTCGCGGAGGGCGACCTGGTGCTGTACGACACCGCGCGGCCCTACTCCGTCGACTACCCGGAGCGCTTCCGCTCGCACGTGTTCCAGGTCCCGCGCACGCTGCTCGGGGTGGCCGAGGGTGACATCCGACAGGTCGTCGGGACGGCCGTCACCTCCACCGAGGGGTTCGGCTCCGTCCTCACGCCCTTCCTGGGCTCACTCGCCGCCTCGGCGCACTCCTACCCCGCCGCCGTGGGCGACCGCCTGGCCGACCGCGTCTCCGATCTGCTCGTCACGCTCATCGACCAGCTCATCGGGCGGAAGGCCGACGACCCCCGTGCCTCGAACTGTCATCTCGTCCAGCGGGTGCGGGACCACATCGATCGTCACCTGAGCGATCCGGAGCTGTCACCGGAGGCCATTGCCCGCGCCCACCACATCTCGGTCCGCTACCTCCACCGGCTCTTCGAAGGGGAGGGGATCACCGTGGCCAGGCTCGTCCAGCAGCGCCGACTGGAGTCCTGCACCAGGGAACTGGCCCGACGCGGCCGTTCGGCGCCAACGGTGTCGGCGGTCGCCCAGCGGTGGGGCTTCGCCAACCCGGCGCACTTCAGCCGGTCCTTCCGCACCGCCTACGGGGTGTCCCCGCGCGAGTGGCGCGTCCTGCGGGCCGCCGAAGCAGCGGGGACGCCTCCTCAGCAGCACGGCCGAGCTGACTGTGGCTAGGGTACGGAGCGCGCACCGGGCTGTCCCCGCCGTCCGACGCGCACCGTGTCCCCGGCGTGACGCGGGCCCGGAAGCCACAGCCTGCAGCCTTCCGGCCATGGACAGGCCCCCCAGAAGCCGCACGGGGGACGAGCATCACCAGATCATCCGGCCCGACCTGCCGCCACGCCAGGAGAACTGAGTGTCCGACACCCCCCCTTCGCCCGCCCGGCGCCCAGAGCTGGAGAGCGCGCTCCAGGCCTTCGTGGACGCCCGGGCGTACCGGCCCGCTGCAGACGGCGGCGAGGGCCGCCCACCCGGGGAACTCCTCGACCTCTCCTTCCTCCCGCTGGAGGCCGATCCTGACAGGCTTCAGGACACGATCGCCGAATGGTTCGTTCTGCCCGCCGGGCCGATCGGGCACGTGCGGTTCCAGGTGGTCCGGCCGATCGGCGTCGCCGAACCGACTCCGGTGGTGCTGTTCCTGCACGGGGTCGGCTGGGCGCTGGGGGACGCCACCGTCTACGGCCGGCTCCTTCGCGAGTTCGCCGTGGGCGCGGACGCCGCCGTGGTGTTCGTCGACTACGCCCGGGCGCCGCAGACGCGCTACCCGGTGGCCGTCGAGCAGTGCTACGCCGTCGCCGAGTGGATCCGTTTCCACGGCGGCGAGATCGGGCTCGACGGGCGCCGGATCGCCGCAGTCGGCGAATCGGCAGGCGCCAACCTTGTCGCGGCGCTGACCGTACTCGCCCGGCAGCGGGGCGGAGCGCGGCTGGTGCACCAGGTGCTGCTGTGCCCGGTGACCGATGCCGACTTCGACACCCCGTCCTACCAGGAGTTCGCCGAGGGCTACTTTCTGCACCGCGACGACATGCGCCGGTTCTGGGACGACTACCTGCCCGACCTGCCCCGCCGGCGGGAGGCCACCGCCGCGCCTCTGCGTGCCTCCCTGGAACAACTCAACGGGCTCCCGCCCGCGCTGGTGGTCACCGCCGAGGCCGACATCCTGCGGGACGAGGGCGAAGCCTACGCGGCCAGGCTCCGTGCGGCCGGCGTCCCGGTGGTGGCCACCCGCTACCAGGGTGTCGTGCATAGCTTCCTGCTGCTCGACGCCGCCTGTCACACCAGCACTGCCCGCGCCGCATTCATCCAGGCCGTGGACACCGTCCATGTCGCCCTGCACAGCGCGGCGGAGTGATCGCGGTGCCGCCGATCAAGGTCGATCCGGCCGAGGCCGATGATGCGCGCCACTCCTTCGGCGCGCCCTCGGGCCTCGGTTGTTCGCCATCAGGAGCACCATAGGTATTCCGAACGCTGGAATGCCAAAGAAAGCGCAGGTGAGCGCCCTGGATATCGAACGCGGGCTCGTCCTGGTCGCGCGGTAGGCTACTGACAAGTGGTGGGGGTGGCGCAGGCCGGACACCATGCCGAAGCAGGCCTTTTCGGCCGCGACAGGTTGGGAGTCCGATGATGGAGGGAGCCGCTGTCGCCACGCCTGCCGCGGGTCCCGGCGGGGCTGTCCGGGGCGTATCCGGGCCGGGTGGCGCGCCCCTGATCGGTCGGGAAGCGGAGACCAGCCGGATTCTGGAGTGCGTCGAGGCCGGTCGCGACCGGCCCCAGTTCCTTCTTGTGCTGGGCGAGGCCGGGAGCGGCAAGACCGAGCTGCTGAAGATCGCGACGGAGCGGGCAAGCCGGACCGGCACGCGAGTGCTGGCTGCCCAGGGCTGTGAGACGGAGATGCGACAGTCGTTCGCGGCGCTGCATCAGCTGCTGCTTCCGGCGCTGGGCGACCTCGCAGCTCTGCCGGAGCATCAGCGTGACGAACTCCGCAAAGCCTTCGGACTCGCACCGGCCACAGGGCCGGCCGAGCCCATGGTGTTTCGTGTCGCCGTCCTGACGCTGCTCGGGCTGGTCGCGCAGGCAGGCCCGGTACTGCTGGCCGTCGACGACATCCAGAGCTGCGATCGTGACTCCCTGGATGTCCTTTTCTTTGTGACCCGGCGCTTGACCAGCGAGTCCGTGACGGTGCTGCTCGCAGGGCGCGGTGAGGTCCCTCCGCCGGGCGTCTCCGCCGAGCCTGAGGTGCTGCTGCTCGGTCCGCTGGCACCCAGGGCAGCTGCCGAGCTGCTGGACGCACAGCCGGGCGCACCCACCGGAGGCGCCCGACTGGACCTGCTCCAGCAGGCGGAGGGCAACCCGCTGGCGATCATCGAACTGTGCCGAGCCGTGCGCAGCGGCGGCATGGACGCGCTGACGAACGACGGCACGCCGCAGACCTCGCGCATCCAGCAGATGTTCGCCGCCCAGCTCGACGCGTTGCCTGCGGCGACGCAGCGCGCACTGCTCTACTCGGCCGCGGGGTCGACGCACGAGGAACTCACCACGCTCATGGCCGCTCTGGGCACCGGGAGCGAACTGTCCGTGTGGGCCCCGGCCGAGGTCGCGGGCCTGATCACCATCGCCGGCGGACGAGTGGTCTTCCGGCACCCGCTGATCCGCACCGCCGCCTTCCATCGCGAACCCGTACGAGCCAGGCAGCAGGCCCACCAGGACCTGGCGGCAGTGCTCGGAGACCAGCCTTCTCGGCAGGCCTGGCACTTGGCCGGCGCGGCGATCGGCCCGGACGAGTCGGTGGCCGCGGCTCTGGAGGCCACCGCCCTCCTGGCGCAGCGACGAGGAGGCCTCTACGCCACGGCCAGGGCCCTGGAGCAGGCCGCGCGTTTCAGCCCGCTGGACCACGACCGGGCCCGCCGCCTCGCCAAGGCCCTGACGGCCGCGAGCGACTTCGGGGATCCGGCCTGGGTCCGCGAGCTGTACGCCGGCTTCGCCGCCGTGAACCGCGACCCGGAGCTGCTGAGCGTCGCCATCTGCGCCACCAGTTGGGCGCTGTCGCTGTTCTCGTTCCAGCGCGAGGCATTCTCCCTGCTGTTCGACGCGTGGGAGCACAGCCCCCCGCTCGACAGGACCACCGCCACCGCCATGGTCACGATCGCCGGTGGAATCGCCCACCAGTCCGGACTCGACGAGCACCTGCGGGTCCTTCCGGCGATGCTGGACCGGGTCACCCGGGACCGGCCCGGGGAGCCCGCTCCCGGGACGGCGGAACCGCACTACCCCCACCTTGCCCGGGACGACAACGCCGCCGCGGTCCTGGCCGTCGTGCGGGCCACCAGCGACCCCGCCGCACACGCCTCCAGCCTGTCGACGACCTTGGCCTCGCTGCCGCGACCGTCCGACCCGCACGATTCGGCAACACCGCACCGGATGGCCGCGGTCGGCAGGATGGCCTACTTCGCGGACGAGTCCAACCTGTGCGTGGACCTGTTCCGGCAGGTGGTCGTGCCGCTCCGGGCGGCGGGGGCGATGGGGCCGGTCGCGCACCTCCTCGCCGTGCATGCGGACGCGCTGCTGGCCACCGGGCGATGGGCGGAGGCGGAGGAACTGATCGATGAGGCGCAGGCCCTCGCGGCGGTCCGCCGGATGACGTACACCGAGCTGGACCTCGAGGCCCTCCGGGTGACCCTGCACGCCCTGCGCGGAGACGGCGAGCCGGGGGCCGGACCCAGCCCGGCGAGCCGACACGCCGTCAGCCTCGACGAGAACCGCGCCACGCTCGCCCGGATGCTGCGGGCCCGAGGGCTCGCAGCCCTGGCCCTCGGGGACCACGAGAGCGCCTTCCGTCACCTCCGGTCCCTGTTCGCGGACGACGGCGCCCCGGTGCACAACTTCCTGTCCGGCCGCTCTGTCGCCGACCTCGCCGCCGCCGCCCAGCGGCTCGGCCGGCAGAGCGAGGCAGCACTGGTCCTGGCGGCGGTTCGACAGGCCGAGGGCCGCAGCCCGACCACCCGGATGACGCTGCTGATGCACCACGCGGCAGCTCTGGTGGACCAGGACGCCGACACCGAGAAGCACTTCCGCCTTGCTGTGGTCAATCCGGGAGCGGAGCAGTGGCCGATGGAACGCGCCCTGGCCCGGATGGGCTACGCGGTCTGGCTGCGCAGGAAACGGCGCCCCCTCGAAGCACGCGAACAGTTGTCAACCGTCATCGAGGCGGCCACCCGGCTCGGCGCGCACCGACTTGCCGCGGAGGCCGGCGCCGAACTGCGCGCGAGCGGCGCGGCCACCGTTGTCGAGGCTGCCGCCCCGCTCACGGAGCTGACAGCGCAGCAGCAGCAGATCGTCCGGCTGGCTGCGAGCGGTCTCTCGAATCGCGAAATCGGAGAACTGCTCTTCCTGTCGCCCCGCACCATTGGCACGCACCTTTACAACGTCTATCCCAAGCTCGGCATCAGCAGCCGCCATCAGTTGCGGGACGTGATCGAGCGACGCCCGGGCTGGGAGGGACAAGCGCTGGATGAGCGGGAAGCTCCCGGACCCCGGCGCGGGCGATGACCGGGAGAACCCGCCAGTCGGGTATCCCGACCCCTTGGCACGGCGTGGTCGACGCCTCCTCCGCTCCGCCCTTCCTGCACGAGCTGGGGCCAGCCGGCGGTCGTCAGGTGCGGGCAGACCCGACGGCCCCTCCGGCACGGGCGGTCCCCGCCGACCTTGCAAGCCTGCCTCCGGCGCGACATGGCCCCGGACAAGGGCGAGCAGTACGCGCGGCAGTTGCGGCGGGCTTGGCGTACCGACCAGTCGACTGACGTATGCAGATCAGTCGACTGACTCACGCGTCAGCCCCGGGGCTTGCGTCAGGCTGGGCGCAGGCAGACCCAACGTCCACGGAGGCAGCCTGTGTCCACCGTCCTCTCCACAGCGCCGCTGTCCGTCGCCGACCGGGCGGAGATCTGGCACGAAGCGGTTTCCGGCACCTTCGTGCCCATGGACGTGCATCTGCTCGAGAGGGAGCCGTCGCCCGGAACGATCGTCAGCAGTCGCCTGGGCTCCCTGCAGATCTCCCGCGTCCAGGCCGGACCACAGGTAGTGACGCGCAACAAGCGCCATATCTCCCGAGCCGATCGCGAGTCCCTCATTGTCAGCCTTCAGCAGCAGGGCACCGCAATCAAGGAGCAGGATGGGCGGGAAACCGTCATCAAGCCGGGCGAGTTCTCCATCAGTGATTCGTCCCGACTGTTCAGGAAGAAGCTTGCAGGGGAATTCTCCTTTATCTCCTTCCATTTCCCTCGCGAAGACCTTCAGGTACGGGACGAGGACCTGCAGGCACTGACAGCCACCACCTTCACCGGCGAGGAGGGCAGTGCCGCGCTGGTAGCGACCTATCTTGCGCGGATGGCGCGCGAAGCCGAGTGCTTCGACGACGCCGTCGGCCGCCGGCTCGCCGCCACCGCGCTCGATCTGATGGTGCTGCTCATCGACGAACGACGCGGTCGCTTCGCTTCCGAGGGCTCACATTTCGCCGCAGCCTCACTTGAGCGCGTGAAGGAGTTCATCATGCGCAACCTCGACGACCCCGATCTGTCCCCGTCCAGGATCGCTGAAGCGCACTTCATGTCCGTCCGCTATCTGCACAAGCTGTTCCAGTTCGATGGCACGACGGTGAGTAGCTGGATTCGGAGGCAACGACTGGAGCGGTGCCGCCGGGAGCTGCTGCGGCCCGTGGCCAGAGAGCTGGGGGTGGCGGCAATCGCTCATCGGTGGGGTTTTGCGAGTCACAGCCATTTCAGCCGGGCCTTTCGCGCGGCCTACGGGACGACGCCCAGTGAATGGCAGGCCCACGGCTAGCACGGAGCGCACTTCGGGAACATGCGCGGTGCACCGGGTGACAAGTGATCGGTGGCGTCGGCTCATAGCGTGGTGGTGAGGAAGAGTTCCCACTACGCAAGGATTTGCAGATGTCTGACGCGACGAATCAGGTCCTGACCTTCTCGGGTGGAGGGGAACGACCTTGAACGACAGCTCCTGCCCCACCGTCGTCCTGGTTCACGGCGCCTTCGCCGACGCGGGCAGCTGGGCCGGTGTCATCACCGAACTGCATAAGCACGATATTCCGGTGTGCGCGCCAGCCAACCCGTTGCGCGGACTCACGACGGATTCGGCCTACATTGCGTCGGTCGCGGACGGGATCCAGGGTCCGGTGATCCTCGTCGGGCATGCGTACGGCGGCGCGGTCATCAGCGTCGCCGGCATGGCGGAAAACGTCGTCGCGCTGGTCTACATCGCCGCCTTCGTCCCCGACGCAGGGGAAAGCGTCGCCGAACTGCAGGGGCGTTTCAGGGACTCGATGCTGGCCGTGAACCTGTCCCCTGCGCCTTATCCGATCGACGGCTCCGAACCTGGCACCGAGTTCTCCATACATCCGGACGCCTTCCGCACGGTCTTCGCTGCCGACCTGCCCCAGCAGGTCACCGCGGTCCTCGCCGTCGCGCAGCGCCCTGTGGCCGAAGCGGCCTTCACCGAGAAGGCCACCGCACCGGCATGGCGATGCAAGCCGTCCTGGGCGCTGATCGCGGGTGCCGACCAGGTCATCACCCCTGAAGTCGAGCGCTTCGGGGCCGACCGTGCGGCCTCCGCCATCGTCGAGGCCGACGGCGCTTCCCATGCGGTCGCACTGTCCCGGCCGGCAGTGGTCGCCGCCGTCATCTGCGACGCAGTGGACGAAACCAGCTGACAGACCACATCCACGTCGAACACCGTTCAACCGAAAGAGTATGCACATCATGAGGTCCGTCATGTCCCGCCGCACCGTTACCACGACGCTCCTGGCCGGAGCAGCCACCCTGGGCACCAGCCGACTGGCTGCCGCCGCACCGCAGCCGAACGGAACCGGCACCGCCCCGCATCAGCACCGGCCGGAAACCACCGTGGTGCTCATCCACGGCGCCTTCGCCGACGCATCGAGCTGGAGGGGAGTCGTTGAACGCCTCAGGGCGCGGGGTCATCGCGTCCTGGCAGCCGCGCTGCCGCTGCGCGGCCTGGCGAGCGACGCAACGTACATCCGCAGCCTCCTGCAGAGCATCGCCGGACCAGTCGTCCTGGTCGGCCACTCCTACGGCGGCTCTGTCATCACCCAGGCCGCAGCCGGGCTGCCGCAGGTCAAGGCACTCGTCTACATCGCCGCTTTCGTTCCGGATGTCGGGGAGAGCGCGTTGGAACTGACCGGGAAGTTCCCTGGCTCGACCCTGGCCCAGGCCACCTCGACCCTGACCTACCCCCTGCCAGACGGTGGAACCGGCGAGGAACTGCTCATCAAGCAGGACCAGTTCCACCAGCAGTTTGCAGCCGGCACCCCCGCTGAGACCGCGCGGGTCATGGCCGTCGGACAGCGACCGATCACCGTGAGCGCCCTCCAGGAACCCACCCGGGCCGCCGCGTGGAAGACCATTCCCAGCTGGTACCTGGTGGCCACTGAGGACCGCAACATCCCCCCGGCGGCCGAGCACTGGATGGCCCAGCGGGCACGCGCCCACACCATCAGCATCCGTGCACCGCACGCCGCCTCGGTGACCGACCCGGGCGCCGTCACCAACCTCATCCTGGACGCAGCCCGTTCCGTCCGCTGAGCAGCACGTCCGCCCCTTCCGCCCACCCGGGAAGGGGCGGACGACAACCGGTTCAATCGTCCTGGCCGAGCAAATCAGCCGCACCCCCACTCCCGACCCGCCGGGCGACTGCTGAACTGCGGGTCCGGCGGCACACTGCGCATGGAGGGGCCAGTCGCGGTGCACCGGGTGGCAAGTGACCGGTGGCGTCGGCTCATAGCGTGGTGGTCAGGAAAGAGTTCCCACCAACCCAAGGAGTTGTAGATGTCCGACACAACCGTTCCGGTCCAGCCGGTTCTCGAGCCCGAGGCCCTCGCGTTCGCCGAGGCCACCGCGAACCCGCCGTACCTGTTCGACCTCGCCCCTGCCGAGGGCCGCAAGGCAGTTGACGAGGTCCAGTCGGGCGAGGTCGAACTGCCCGCGATCGACGAGGAGTGGACCGCCGTCGCAGGCGGGCCCACCGGCAGTGTGCGAGTCCGCATCGTGCGCCCGGCGGGGGCCACTGGCGTCCTGCCGGTGATCCTGTACATCCACGGCGCCGGCTGGGTATTCGGCAACGCCCACACCCATGACCGGCTGGTGCGCGAACTGGCCGTCGGGGCCGGGGCCGCCGTGGTGTTCCCCGAGTACGACCTGTCGCCCGAAGCCCGCTACCCCGTCGCCATCGAGCAGAACTATGCCGTTGCCCGGTGGATCGTGACCGAAGGGGCGTCCAAGGATCTGGACGGCACTCGCTTGGCCGTGGTCGGGGACTCGGTCGGCGGCAACATGAGCGCCGCCCTGACGCTGATGGCCAAGGAACGCGGCGACGTCCCCCTGGTCCAGCAGGTCCTGTTCTACCCGGTCACCGACGCGAGCTTCGACACTGACTCCTACCACCAGTTCGCCACCGACTACTTCCTGCGCCGCGACGGCATGCAGTGGTTCTGGGACCAGTACACCACCAGCGAGAGCGACCGCGCCCAGATCACAGCCTCCCCGCTGCGGGCCACCAGCGACCAGCTCACCGGATTGCCCCCGGCTCTGGTCATCACCGGCGAGGCCGACGTGCTGCGCGACGAGGGCGAGGCCTACGCATCCAAGCTCCGCACCGCGGGCGTGGCCGTGACCGCTGTCCGCATTCAGGGCGTCATCCACGACTTCGTCATGCTCAACGCCCTGCGCTCCACCCACGGCGCCCAGGCCGCCATCACCCTGGCCACCGACACCCTCCGCAGCGCCCTGCACCCGGCCTGACAGTTCCCGTAGTCCCCAATATCTCCGTCCTCATTCGAAGGAGGGTCTCGGTGACCCAGTCGACCGCTCCCACCGTCGTCCTTGTGCACGGGGCGTTCGCTGACGCCTCGAGCTACGCCCGGGTCATCCCGGAACTGCTCGCCGACGGTTTCAACGTCATGGCCCCGGCCGTGCCCAACCGCGGTCTGATCAGCGACGCGGCCTACATCGCCTCGTTCGTCCGGCAGATCCCTGGCCCCGTGGTGCTGGTCGGCCACTCTTACGGCGGCGCGGTGATCACCGTTGCCGGCGTCGAGGACAATGTGCAGGCCCTGGTCTACCTGGCCGGCTATGCCCTGGAGCAGGGCGAGAGCCTGGGCGAACTCCAGGGCCGCTTTCCCGACTCGGACCTGGCTCAGGCCCTGGTCTACACCCCGTTCCCGATGGAGGGCTCCGCCGAGTCCGGGACCGACGTGTCCGTGGACGTCGCGAAGTTCCCCGCCATTTTCGCCGCCGACGTCGAGCCCGAGCTCGCCGCTGTCCTGGCCGTGTCCCAGCGCCCCCTGGCTGCGAAGGCGTTCGCTGACGCGGCCCCGGCCGCGGCCTGGAAGACCAAGCCCTCCTGGGGTCTGGTCGCCACCGCGGACCACACCATCAACCCCGACGTCGAACGGTTCGGATACCAGCGCGCCGGAATGACCACCATCGAGGTCCACTCCTCGCATCTGGTCATGCTCGCCCACCCCAAGAAGGTCGCCGAGCTGATCCGCGAGGCCGTCCACGCCACGGTCCGCTGACCACGACCGCCCGTACGCCGCTGCCGCCCGGCCACCACGGCGGGGCCAGTGGCATTTGCCAGGACTGCGAACCCCTTTCAGGAGACCCCGTGAGCGATCAGCCGCTACTGCACCAACGAGGCCATCAAGTACGCGAGTTCGGAACGCTCAACCAGTTCCCGCTCGGTCTGGGCCACGACGCCCGGATGTACTCCTGCCAGCGCCTGAACCAGGCCCTGGCGGACACCCAGTTCCTCTACGCGCTCTACAAGAAACACCACTGGCTGATGCGCGGCGCCACCTTCTATCAGCTCCACCTCCTCCTGGACAACCACGCGCAGCAGCAGCTCGCCCTGGTCGACACCCTGGCCGAGCGGGTCCAGAGCCTGGGCGGCGTCGCTGTCGGTGATCCCCGCCACGCCGCCGAGATCACCGCCATTCCGCGACCGCCGGACGGCGTCGAGGAAGTCCCTGTCATGCTGTCACGGCTGCTGGAAGCGCACGAGACGATCCTGGTCGACGCGCATGACGCTGCCGCGCGTGTCGCCGCCCTCGGCGACGACGGCACCAACGACCTGCTCGTCTCCCAGGTCATCCGTACCGGCGAGGCCCAGGCATGGTTCCTGGCCGAGCACCTCGTCGACACTCCGCTCGTCCGTGGCTGACTGACATCCACTCAGCGGTATCCGCTCAACCACCATTCACAGGGCCATCGACGCGGCGCGGGCGACCAGCCACCCCTGACCTACCGCGCCCCTCGCACAACCGGGCCGGGGAACCCGTCGGTTCCTCGGCCCCTCCTCCTGACTTCCCAGAAGACCTCCTGGAGCAGATGATGCGCAGCAGTTCCCTCGTCCCCCTCCTGGACTCCTGGCAATGGCAGGCCAGCGCCGCCTGCCGGGGCATGGCCTCCGCCGTGTTCTTCTCGCCCCCTGGTGAACGCGGAAGTGCCCGCCGGTCCCGCGAGCGACGCGCCCAGCGGGTCTGCGGAACGTGCCCGGTACGGGACCAGTGCGCCGCTTTCGCCCAGGGCACCGACCAGCCCTTCGGAGTCTGGGGCGGACTGACCGAACGGCAACGTACCGCGCGGACCACACCGTGAACGACAACCGAGCGCCCATAACACGCCTCCCGACCCTGCCGTTCGAGAGCACCGCGCGGGACGCGTCGAACGCTGTGGTCGTGTCTGTCTGCGGGGAGCTCGACCTGGCCACAGCTTCGCATGTCGAGGCGGCACTGTCAGCCCACCTGCGCAACCCGCCGCGGACCCTCACCATCGACCTGAGCGCAGTGACATTCATCGACTGCGCAGGCCTCAACGTCCTACTGCGCGCCCGAATTCACGCCCTGCACAGCCACACGGCCCTGCACCTGGGCCCTGTCAGCAGACAGGTGGCACGGCTTCTCACCCTGACCGGCACGCTTGCGCTGTTCACCGGGCCACATCGCGCAAGGCGCTTCGGCGGCAGCCGTTCCGATCCCACGCCCGTGCTCCACCGCGACAGTGTGACGTACGCGCCCTCGCATCGGGTCACCATCAGGGCACCGGGACGCCGCGCGAGCCGGGGCGGATTCGCGCCCCCAGCACCCGAGTGGATCGACGCAGCCAGCCCCCGACCGCGCAGTACCCCTTTCACCGAGGACAACTGATGGACGCCGCGAACAGCCCTGCCGGGCCGATCGTTGACGTGCGCCGGGCCGGGGACCGCTACAAGACCCGTCTGGGCTGGCTCGACTCCAAGCACTCGTTCTCCTTCGGCCAGCACTACGATCCGCAGAACACCGGCCATGGGCTGCTGCTGGTCAACAACGACGACATCGTGCGGGCGGGGACCGGCTTTGATACCCACCCGCACCAGGACATGGAGATCGTCACCTGGGTTCTCGGCGGGTCCCTGGTCCACCAGGACTCCACCGGCCACTCAGGCGTGATCTACCCCGGACTCGCCCAGCGGATGAGCGCCGGCACCGGCATCCTGCACTCGGAGAGGAACGACTCCTGGCACCTGGACGGCACCGCTCCCCACAAGGAGCCGGTCCACTTCGTGCAGATGTGGATTCCCCCCGACCAGGACGGCCTCACCCCGGGCTACGAACAGAGCGAGATCCCCGACGCCGCGCTGCGCGGATTGCTGACGCCGGTCGCCTCCGGGATGGCCAAGCACAGCGACAGCCCTGGGATCCGCATCGCCAACCGCTTCGCCGCCCTGCACGCCGCCAGACTCAGCCCCGGCCAGGGCGTCGAACTGCCCCACGCGCCCTTTCTGCACCTGTTCGTGGCTGCGGGCGGCGTCACCCTGGAGGACGGCGGCCTACTCGCGGCCGGCGACGCCGTACGCCTCACCGCCACCGGCGGACAACGCGTCACCGCGGACCAGGACGCCGAGATCCTGGTCTGGGAGATGCACGCCACCGTCCGCCTCGGGTGACCTGTGACCGACACCCGCGATGGCAGCGCCAACCGCTTTCGGGACGCCGACGCACGATCAAGGAGAAGACAGTGGGCGTAGCACCCCGAAGGGCCACGGCCTGGGCACCGATGGCTATCCCGGTCTTCCGGTCCCTGTGGAGCGCGCAGATGGCCTCGAACATCGGCACCTGGATGCAGACCGTCGGCGCCCAGTGGATGCTGGTGCACCAGCCCGACGCTGCCGCCCTGACCTCGGCGGTGCAGGCCGCCGCCCTACTGCCGGTGCTGTTCGTCTCGCTGCCGGCGGGCGTCCTGGCCGACGTCCTGGACCGCCGCCGGATCCTGATCGCGCTCTCCCTGCTCATGGCGGTGCTCGCCGGCACCCTGGCTGTACTGACCCGGGCCGGACTGACCACACCCACCGTCCTGCTCGCCCTCACCTTCCTCATGGGCTGCGGCCAGGCCCTGGTCAACCCCGCCTGGCAGGCCATCCAACCCGAACTGGTCCCCCGCGACCTGATCCCAGCCGCCGCAGCCCTGAACAGCCTCAACGTCAACGTCGCCCGCGCGGTGGGACCCGCCCTGGCCGGACTGCTCATCGCCGCCAGCGGCCCCTTCGTGGTCTTCAGCGTCAACGCGGCCAGCTTCGCCGCCATCACCCTGGCCGTCCTGGCCTGGCACCGCCCCCCGGGCGACCACGCCACCTCCGAACACCTGCTCCCCGCCCTGCGCTCCGGAACCCGCTACGTCCGCAACGCCCCAGGCGTGAGACGCATCCTGCTGCGCTCAGCACTCTTCGTCGTCCCCGCCTCGGCCGTGTGGGCCCTGCTGCCGGTCACCGCCAACCGCACCCTGCACCTCGGCGCCGGCGGCTACGGCCTGCTGCTCGCCGCCCTGGGAGTCGGAGCGGTCGCCGGCGCACTGGCCATCCGCCCGCTGCGCGCCCGGGCCACCGACAACACCCTGCTGGCCGGGGCCACCCTGGTCTTCGCCGCAGGCACCGCCACCTGCACCCTCACCCACTGCGCCGTCCTGGTCGCCGTCGTGCTGGTGCCCACCGGGGCTGCGTGGCTGGTCAACCTCTCCGCGTTCAACACCGCCCTCCAACTCCTTCTGCCCGCCTGGGTACGCGCTCGCGGGCTCGCCCTCTACCTGGTGGTCTTCATGGGCGGCCAAGGCATCGGCGCCCTGCTCTGGGGCCTCGCCGCAGGAACCGCGGGCCTCGCCTCGGCACTGCTGGCCTCGGCGGCGCTATTGGCCGCCGGTACCGTGACACTGCCCCTGTGGCCGATGCACTCACACCCTGCCGGCCTGGACCGCACCATCACTTCGACCTGGCCCGAACCCGCGCTCGACCTGAACCCCGACCCCGACGACGGACCTGTTCTGGTTGAGGTGACCTACACCGTCGCCCCCGAGGCGGCAGAGGCGTTTCTGGCCGCCATGCGCCCGGTCGGGCTCTCCCGTCGACGCACCGGCGCCGAACGCTGGACCCTGTTCCGCGACGCGGCACAACCCGACCACTACATCGAGGTGTTCCAAGTACCCTCCTGGTCCGAGCACCTACGCCAGCACCACAGCCGAACCACCACCGCCGACACTGACTTCCTCGACACCGCCACCGCACTCACCGCGCAGCCGCCCGCTGTTCGCCACCTTGTACCGCTCGAAAAGTCATCGCTGCGCGTCATGAGGCATATCGGTACTCGTTGATGGTGCAACCGAGACGGCGGGTTTCGTAGGAGTCTGCGGCTGTTGCGGCATTCGATGCCTGTAGGGTTCCAAAACCTCCGTGTATGGCTTGATCTGGTTTTTTTGCGCCGCTGTCTGACGATGACTCAGGCTGCTTGGTGGTACTCGCTGAGGAGTCCGCCGCCTGCGTCGACGTGCGGCCGGGTGCTGGCCTTCAGCGCCGGTCGGCCGGATGCCGCGCTGTCTCAGGCTGTGGCCGTGGGGCCGGTTGATTCGGTGGCGCGGCGGTATTCGGCGTTGATGCGCGTGGCTTCTTCGAGCTGGTCTTCGAGGATGATGATGCGGCAGGCGGCTTCGATGGGGGTGCCCTGGTCGACCAGTTCCCGGGCGCGGGCGGCGATGCGCAGCTGGTAGCGGGAGTAGCGGCGGTGGCCGCCAGCGGAGCGCAGGGGGGTGATCAGGCGGGCTTCGCCGATGGCGCGCAGGAAGCCCTGGGTGGTGCCGAGCATCTCGGCGGCCCGGCCCATTGTGTAGGCGGGGTAATCGTCGTCGTCGAGACGGCCGTAGGAGTCGCCTGCTGTCATCTGTACCTCTCTTTTGGAACGCGTGGAGGGGCCCGGGTGCCATCTGGCACCCGGGCCCCGAAGGAACTGCTACACCATCTGCCGACCCTGGAACTGCGCCGGCCCTCTGCTTCCGCATGCCCGCCCGGGGGATGGGCGGCAGTGCGGGGATCGCGGTTGCTCGACCTCAGACCACCTCACTATCGATGTCCTGCGGTACCCGGGCTCAAGAGTGCTGCCCGGGCGATCCTGATGGCGCCTGGTTCCTCCGTTCTTCCTCTGGCGATCAATCACTTACCAAACGGGGGAATGCGTACTGCTGGTCATGCGAACTGCGTCAGTGGCCGATCACAGCGCCACTGTCCGGCAGCCAGCCCCGTCGCCCTACCTGCACCCGCTCTGGCTTGGAACCCCACTGCCGAACCTCCCGGTGCGCGCGCCCGCAGCCGACGCCTTCACCGAGGTACTGCTTGCTTGCCTTGCTGCTGGGTACCGCGTACTGCACGTGCGGGTCCTGCCTACTGCTTTCCTTCTGGTGGCGGCCCCTGATGACTGCGGGCCACCCGGTCCGGTCGTCAGTCCCGTCGCCGTCCTGCACCAGCCCTGGCTCCGGAACTCCACCACCGAACCGCCCTGCGAACTGCACTCGCGGGTACTGCTGCCCGGCAGTTCGTTTCTGCCGGGCCCTGCTGACTTCCTGGCTACGAGAGAAACCATAACCACACCACCATCCGATGTCTACTCCAGCCACGATAGATTTACGCTTGTTCGACAGAGAGGTAATCGAACCCGGACGGCGATGGGGCAGGGGCGGGGGAGCGCACTGCGCCGGGACGGGCCGCCGGCGGCCCCGTGCGGACCGCGGGCGGCGGCCATGGCAAGGTGAGGGTCTTGGTGACGCGTCGGGCGGGCGAAGGGATGTGCTGTGAGGATCGCGCGCGAGGTGGCGACCCTCGACTCGGTGGACGTGGGTGATCATGTGTGCTGGCTGGTCGCGCCCGGCGACGACTACCACGGCACCGCCCGTTCCTACCTGGCCGGTGGGGAGCGGGCCGGCGACAAGATGCTGGTGGTGGGCACCCCCCGGACCCGCTGGCTGGAGCGGCACCTGCCCCAGGGCCTGCTGGTGGACCCCGCGGTCGAGCGCGCCGGGGGCCGCCCGTGGGACGCGGAGGCGCTGCTGGGACTGGTGCGCCGCGAGGCCCGGATCGCCGACCGGCAGGGGTTCCGAGCCCTTCGGGTCCTGGCGCAGATGGACCGGATGTGGCCGGACGGGGTCAGCACCCGGGAACTGGCGCGCCACGAACTGGGGCTGGACGCTCTGGCCGCGTCGAGGGCGACCATCATCGTGTGCTCCTACCAGCGCGAAGCCTTCCCCGTGGCCGCGCTGCAACAGGCGGCGGGCGTGCATCCGCACCATGCGGGCAGGCGCGTGAGGATGCCTGACTTTCGGATGTTCAGTGTGAGCGCGGACTGCTGGAGCGTGAGCGGAGTGGTGGACCTCGACGGCGCCGCCGCCTTCGGCACCGCGGTCCGTGAGCTGCTGGCGTCCACGAGCATCCTGAGCCTGCACTGCCAGGACCTGCGGCTCATGGACGCCGCGGCCATGAGGGCCCTGGCCGAGGCGGCCCTGTCGATCGAGGGCCGCAAGGTGCTGATCGAGGGAGCCAACCGCACGGTGCGCCGCAACTGGAGCCTGGCCGGGTACGACTCCCCGCAGATCCCCGTGGAGCTGCTCCCGTGAACGACCACACGAAGACCTCGGACACTCCTGCCGCCGAGCACCCCGGCTTTCGTCACGAGTTCTTCCCCTACCAGGGCGAGGACGCATTCCTGGACGGCGCCCTGTCCTTCATCGAGGACGCCGTGGCCGACGGCGAAACCGTCCTGGTGGCCGTCGGCGCCACCAAGCAGGAGACCCTGCGCCAGGAGCTGGCCGGCACCGACGCCGCCCGAGCCGTGGCCTACCTGGACGCCGCCGAGCTGGGCCGCCGCCCGGGGCGGCTGATCTCCGCCTGGCAGGACCGCATCACCGAAGGCATGACCAAGGGGCAACCCGTCCGCGGCATCAGCGAATCCCTGTGGCAGGGCCGTACACCCCGGGAACGCGCCGAACTCCAGTACCACGAATGGCTGCTCAACCAGGCTTTCACCCGCGCACCCGCCTGGTGGCTGCTGTGCCCCTACGACACCACCACCGTCGACGCCGACATCCTGCACTCGGCCCGCAGCAACCACCCACTGCTGCGCACCGCACACAGCGGCCCCAACACCGACTACCAGGAAGGCCCCTACCTCCACCCCGAGCTGGCCGCCCCCTGCGACCCCGCCCAGGAACTGGTCTTCCGTGCCGGAGAGCTGGCCCAGGTCCGGGACAAGGTCACCGCCTGCGCCACCGCCCACCACCTGGACCCCGACCGGCTGCTGGACCTGCTCGCGGCCGTCACCGAGGCCGCCGCCAACAGCATCCGCCACGGCGGCGGCACCGGCACCCTGCGCACCTGGACCGAACAGGGCGAACTCGTCTGCGAAATCCACGACACCGGGCAACTCCTGGACCCCCTGGCCGGACGGCTCCGCCCCCGCTTCGACCAGATCGGCGGCCGGGGCCTGTGGCTCATCCACCAGCTCTGCGACCTCGTCCAGATCCGCACCACCCCGCAGGGCACAACGGTAAGAATGATCACCACCCTGGACTGAGCGGGTTTACCCCCACCGCCACGGGACACACGGCACCCAGCCGAGGACCGAAACGGGGAGGAACAGCATGCTCCGGGTGACCGCTGAACACATCGACGCCCACAGCACGGTGCTCCACGTCAGCGGCGACATCGACCAGGACACCGTCCCCGACCTGGACCGTGCCGTAGACCAGAGCCTGAACAGCGGCTGCACGCACCTGGCCGTCGACTGCGCCGACCTCCGGTCCTGCGACTCCTCGGGCATCACCGCCCTCCTGCGCGCCCAGCACAGCGCCACCGCCCACGACGGCACACTCACGCTGACCCGCACCGGCACGCACCTGCGCAGCCGCCTCCAGCTCACCGGCCTGGACCAGATCCTGACGCTGACCGAAGACCCACCGACCCCCAGCACAGAGATCCTCGAAGTACCGCCGCCCGCAGACCCCTCCAGCATCGAGGCGCAGACCGAATCCCTGGTCCGCCTGACCGCCCACGACACCCTTGCACCCGCCGCCGCAGACGCCCTCAGCACCGCAGCCCAACCCGCGCCGACCCCCACGATCGGGCCGGTCCGCTCACGGGAAGACCTTGCCGCGCTGCAGCGGACGCACACGGCCCGCCGCGATGCACGCCGACAAGCCCTTGACACAGCGCGACCCCCAGCCGCCTCTCCCTGACGCACCTGGGAACGAGCACTCCATCCTGATACTTCCTGGGTGCGCCCAGGGAGGCCAGGGCGGCAGCGCCGCCGGCAGTCTCCGAGTACCCCTCGGCCTGTGGCCGGCAGCGTTGCCGGTCCGGCTCCCGCCGCCCAGAAAGGCGGGCAGCGGGAGCAGCCTGCGGAGCACGGATTTAGAGGGCGTTAAGAGGTCATCTCATTTGGCGAGGCGGCGGTGGCAGATGAGTGTGGCGGCGATGCCCACGAAGGCGAGGAAGTGTTCGGCTTTGCGTTCGTAGCGGCGGTGGAGTCGTCGGCAGTCGGCGAGCCAGGCGATGGTGCGCTCCACGGTCCAGCGGTAGCGGCCCAAGCGCTCGGAGGATTCGATGCCACGGCGTGCGATGCGTGGGGTGATGCCGCGGGATCGGAGCCATCGCCGCAGGTGAACGTAGTCGTAGGCCTTGTCGGCGTGGAGCTTGGCGGGGCGCCGTCGCCGTGGTCCGCGTCGGGAGCGCACCGGGGCGATGCCTGCGGCCGCCGAAAACCTCATCCATGCAGGTCAGGCTGCGTGATGGTACTCGTGGATGATGCGGCGAGTCGGTCGTGTCGGCGTATGTCGAGGCTGCCGATGCGATCGGGATCGGTGATGGGTTCGGGTGCTGGGCGGAGCGGGGCGGCCGGGGTCAGGGCTTGATGGGGTCGGTGGGTGTTGTGGTGGGCCCCGACTTGTGAAGGGCTTGACGCAGGTGGCGTTCGTTCCAGACGAGGGTGCGGTCCGGGAGTTCGTGGCGGCAGGTCTGTACCCAGCGTTCCATGGCGGAGTTCATGCGGGGGGTCCGTACGCCGCTCAGCACAGTGGTGATGCCGGGATCGGTGAGGATCAGGTCGAACAGGACGAGGAATTTCGTGTCGCGGTCCCCGATCAGGTATTTGACCTTCGCGCCGGCGTCTTCCAGGTCCATCGTGAGGTTCCTGGCTGCTTGAGTGACCCAGGTTGCGGTGGGGTGGGCGGTGGTTCCGAGGATGCGGATGCGTCGGGTGGTGTGTTCGATGACGGCGAGGATGTACTGGCGTTGGCCGGTGAGGGTGACGGTCTCGATGAAGTCGCACGCGAGCAGGGCGTCGGCCTGGGAGCGCAGGAAGTCGGCCCAGGTGGTGGCGGAGCGGTCCGGGGCCGGGTCGATGCCCTCGGCCTTGAGGATCTCCCAGACTGTGGAGGCGGAGCCGGTGCGGCGACCGGCTTCGACTTGTCCGTCATCACTCGTCCGGCCGCGAACGGTCAGGTTCTGGACCTCCAGGTCGGGGACACGGATGGTGACGTTGGTGCTGAGGATGCGTTCGGCGGTGTTGGTACCGACTTGGACGGTGGCGCGGAGGTAGAAGACGGTGGTGTGGCGGACGCTGTTGACAGGGTAGGTGGTCTGGCCCAGAACGTTGATGTCCGCGGTGTCGTAGAGCAGCCTGAGCGAGGAGGCCCCGCCGACCTCCCAGGTGAGGTCCACGGCTCCGCCGTTGTCGATGATGAGCGGTTTGGCGATGAGATTGCGCAGGTAGAAGTCGGCGGGGAACTTGCCGACGTCGAAGACCGTGGTGCCGGTCTGCCAGTGGTCCTCGCCGACCTCGGACCATTCGACGGCGAGGAGCACGGGGGCGCTGCCGACCTGGGCGTTGATCCGGACGCCCATCAGCTGGACGGTGATGCCACGGTCCTTGGAGCCTCCTGGACCGCCAAGCGTGTCGATGGCATGGGGTCGGACCGGAGCGCGGCGGCGCGCCAAGGAGGGGTCCTCGGGGCGCCGCCGCGTTGGGGTTGGTTGTTGGGTCAGGGCTTCACAGTGATGCAGATGGGCGCGCTGGTGGAGCCGAGGTCGGTGCCGCCGGCGGCCGGGGCCCATACCGCGCGGTAGCACTCGCTGGTCGCGGCGTGCACCCAAACACCGGCCGGGCTGGTGGAGAGGGAGGTGCCGTTGTACCAGTCGCTGCCGCGCTGCCATTGGATGGTGGTCTTTGCGGTGACCTTGGCCGCGTTGGACCAGGTGCCGGCGACCCGCTGCCAGGGGGTGGCGGTGAGCTTGACCCAGGCGCCGCGCGCGACGCTGGTGGCGGAGGCGTTGAGGAAGGTCGCGGTCGGCCATGCGCCGGTGACGGTGACCGTATCGGTGCTGGTCAGGCCGGAGTCGGAGACGGTGGTCAGCGTCAGCTTGCCGTTGACCAGTTGCTTCGCCGGGGTGGTCCAGGTCAGTGACGGCTGGTTAGGGTAGCTGCCGGAGGCCAGGGTGGTGCCGTTGTAGGCGATCTGCCAGGACTGGAGGTTGGAGAACCGGTCCGGGGCGGTGACCGTAGGGGCGAGGTGCAGGGTGCTTCCCTCGGTCACGGTGATCGGCGCGGTGGGCCAGGACGTGGCGAGCGGCAGGGCCACGGTCACGTCCTGGCTGACCTGTTCCTGCACTCCGGCCTCGTCGGTGACCACGTAGGTGAGCACATGGTGTCCGAAGGGCAGTGGGACCAGGTTGAGTGGCACCGCGCAGCCGTTCGGGGTGGACTGCGGGTCTGTGTACGTCAGGTTCCCCGAGCCCCACTGCTTGCCGTCGGCGAGCACGTCCACGTTCGCGAGGTGCGCGCCGGTGTAGGCGTTGCCGCAGGTGAACGGCTCCGGGTAGGCGTAGTCGAACTGACCGGAGGTCCAGTCTGGGCCGACCACGCCGACGGTGGGGGCCGTGAGGGTGAACCCGTGGTCCACCACGATCACTGCCGGCAGCAGCGAGCTGACCGTGCCGTTGCTGTCGGTCGCCACGATGGTGCCGGTGTAGATGCCAGGGGTGAGCGCGCTGGTGTCCCCGGTCGCGGTCCAGGTGGAACTGCTGCCGTCCTGGGTGAACTGGATGGCTGGGAACGCGGGCTTGGCGCCAGGCAGTTCGAACTCCACGCTGGAGACGGTCGTGCCTGCGGCGGCGGTCGGCGAGGCCGCCGCGTTCACGGTGAAGGTGGCGCTCTGGTCGCCTAGCGCTTCCGTTTCCCGGAGATAGGAGCGGGAGCCGGGAGCCGGGGCCAGGGTCGGCCGGTGGTTGTCGATGGTGACCGAGACGGGGGTGGCGTAGGTGGGCCCTGCGGTGCTGTTGACGGTGGCCAGGATGGAGCCGCCGGCGTCCGGCAGTACCGGGTAGGACGTGCTGGTCGCGCCGTAGGGCCTGAGCGCGGCCGTGTCCGCGGTCCAGGCCAGCGTGCAGCTGGAGTCGCACTGCCCCGGCTGGGGAGCCACGGTCCCGTACTCCTCGTTGCTGCCGTCGCGGATGGCGAGTACGGCTGAGCTGATCGTCACCCCGGCGGGGACCTGGATGGTCACGGAGATGGTGACCTGGCCGCTGAGCGTCTGGCCGTTGCTGACGCTGCTGATGGCGACGGTCGGAGCAGGGGCGGTGGCCGCGGTGGCGGCGGTGGCCGGGACGGTAGCCAGGAGCGCGCCGCCGAGCAGCGCGGAGATGTTGCGGGGCCTGGCTCTGCTTATACCCAAGGCGAGTTCCTCGAAGCAATGAGGTTTCTGGTGGCCGATCGGCGTGACCGGCTGAAGAACTGTACTGCACTGCGGAGTTCGTCCCTCCGGGCGGCAGATTCCCTGTCAGCCGCGGTTGGGCCGCGGCGCGGGTCGAACCGCAGGGCGGGGGAGGAAGGCGTCATTGCAGTCAGACGACTCTGGGAGGCGGTACGGCATGAGGTTCATGTTGCGTGAGCTGTTCAGCACCGCACTGTCCCCAGGGGCCTGGCCAACGGGGCGACGGACACGTTCCGGCTCCGCGTCCGGGTGACCCGGTACACCGCCACGACCAGCAGCTCCTGGGCCGACCTCGACCTCAGCAGCCCCGACCTGCGAATCGGGGCCTTCCAGCGGCTGGCCGGCCGCACCGCCTGAGCCCCGCAGGCCTGCCTCCCGGATCGCGCCAAGTAACGGATGGATAAAGCTCTTTATGAGGCCTGCTACTTGGGGCGTATGAAGTACCAGGAACGCAAGGACCAGTGCACCAGCGTTCCATCTCCGTTGCGGTACTCCTGGAGTTCCAAAGGGCTTGGCGTCCATGAGCTTCGGTCGCGGAGGACAGTGGGACGGAAGCCACGCGCGTGCGCCGGAGGGTCGCCGATCTGGCGCCCCTCCGGTACGTCCCAGTCGATGCTCTCACTGATCCCGTCATTCACGGCTCTCAGGGTGAGCGGGCCCGCTCGGAAGTGGGTCGGGTCGTCGTATGCGCTCTGCACGACCGTGCGATTTGTGATTTCTCCGAGCGTCAGGGAACGGTCGAACAGGGATGGTGGCCCATCGAGGAGGCCCTCATGGTCGATCACGCGCGGGATGAGGTCCGCAGGGCTGACAGATGCGATGAAGTAGCAGTCCACCTTGAGCATGCACTGGAGCGCAGGCATCTCTGGTTGGGGAAGCAATGTCAGTCGAGCGCCGCGCATGGCCAGATCGACGACCTCGAATGCGATGCGGTCAAGGCCGAATGAGGTCTCAACACTTCTGAGCCGTGACATCAACTGGGCTCGCGTCTCTGCCCGTCGCCTGCGCACAGACGGCGAGAGAAGGATCAGGCGGAGGCGGGCGTTACTGGGGATACCGAATGAGAACAGGGCGCGCCACGCCGTGCCGAGAGCCAATGCGGCGGCAGCGGCAGTCTTGCCCAGAAGCTTTGCTTTTGCCATGGCACTACCGTTTCCGTTGCGGGCTGTGCGGGCCGGGCAAGTGCCTGGCCCGCACAGCCCGGAGTGTCACCCGATGCTGTTCAGCTCACCCTCCAGCGTAGTGGCATAGAGGGAGGCGCCTTGGACATTGGGTGAGCTTGCTCCGCTTTGACGGACACCGTGGTTGTGGTGGTCAGGCCGCGAGGATGGTCTCGTGCTCGGCGGGACTGCGATAGCCAAGGCTGCTGTGCAGCCTGCGTATGTTGTACCAGCCTTCGATCCACTCGAAGATCGCGGTGCGGGTGTTTGCCCGGGTCGACAAGGGCCTGTCGCCGAGCAGCTCCCGCTTCAGCGTTGCGAAGAACGACTCGGCGAGCGCATTGTCCCAGCACTGGCCGGTGCGACCGACTGACAGTTCGACTACCAACTCCACTGCCATATAGGCGAGTTCGCGACTGGTGTACTGGCAGCCGCGATCCGAGTGGAAGATCACCGGGCCGTCGGGCCGACGGTTGTGCCAGGCGGCCCGCAGGGCGTCGGCGACGAGTTCGGTGCGCAGGTGGTCGGCGGTGGCCCAGCCGACGACACGCCGCGAGGCGATGTCGATGACGATGGCCAGGTAGAGCCAGCCTGTGGGGCTCAAATATAGGATTCGGTTCTGACCTGCGGGTTCTCGGCACTGTCAGCCTGTGAGCTGGTACTCGTTGATCAGGCCTGCATCTGCCGAAAACCTGGGGCTTGCAAGATTTTCGTGATGGGGTGACAGTGCGTCACCTCGGTGCCATCGTCAGCTCTGTGTGATGACTTGCAGGACATAGTGCTTCCGCACCTGGTGACGGTGCTGGTGGAGTCGGTGCGGGTGGAGGGCGGCGTGGTGCGGGTCACCGCTCGCACTCGCGACGGGACGGTGGTCCGCTGTCCTGGTTGCGGCACGCCGTCGAGGAGGGTGCACAGTCGCTACTGCCGACACGTCGCGGACCTGGCGGTGGGTGGACGGTCGGCGGTGATCGATCTGAGCGTGCGGCGGCTGTTCTGCGACGTCGTGGGTTGCCCGCGCCGGACCTTCGTCGAGCGGGTGGAGGGCGTGACCTCGCGCTACGGCCGCTACACCCCCGCGCTTCTGGAGCTACTGCAGGCGGTGGGGCTGGCACTGGCAGGTTCTGCCGGGGCCGGACTGCCGGCTGCGCTGCACGTGTTCGTCAGCCGGGTGACCGTGCCGGCAAGGCTGATGGCGTTACCGGACCCGTCCTGGGAGACACCCGAAGTACTGGGCGTGGACGACTTCTCCCTACGCCGGCGGGGTCTACGGGACCGTCCTGCTGGACATGGCCACCCACCGCGTCCTGGACCTGCTGCCCGGACGGGAAGCGGATCCGCCCGCCGCCTGACTGAAGGCGCATCCGGGCGTACGGGTGATCTGCCGGGACCGGGCCGGGGCCTACGCCGAGGCCGCCACCCGCGCCGCACCGGGCACGCCGCAGGTCGCGGACCCGCTGGCACCTGCTCCACAACCTGGGGCAGCACGCGGAGAAGGACATCGCCCGACACCGCGGCTGCCTGCAACGCGCCACCCGGACCGACAGCGGCAGCGCAGTCGATGCAGCCGGGATCGAGGACCTGCCCGCGCAGGCCCTCTCCGCCCAGGGCGCGCTGGAATCACGGACCCGCCGCCGCTACCG